>JAEEGK010000503.1_pt1 | contig 97658 bp, 81 predicted proteins | sample 8958771 | NCBI WGS metagenome assembly JAEEGK01 (sample SAMN16246547, study PRJNA631951) | gut metagenome | biome: gut microbiome; feature: rumen; material: SC-attached | host: Bos | place: Iran: Karaj | collected 2018-10 | reverse complement strand
GACAAAGAGTAAAAACAGGAGTAAGACTCAATGAACAAGAATACTCTCCCAAGACGAAGAAGATCAAGTCCATTGAGAAGGCTCGTATTGTCGAGAAACTGAGGTTAGACCTCATCGACAACATGAGCAATCTGGCTGCAGGTTCCGTGACAGGAGCCCCAGATGATGCTCACACCATTACAAAGAAGATCATCAAGAAGCAGGAGAAGAAGGAACTGGAGTTCTTTGCGTACGCAGAGGATTGGGTGTCAAGAGCCAAGATCAAAGGTGCCAAGAACTATCTGACCATGCTCAACACCCTCGAAAAATTCTTGGAATGCCGCAAACTCTTCTTCCAAGAGATTACCGTCACATTCCTCAAAGACTTCGAGGCGTTCCTTGATGACCGTCCAAGAGCTCAGTCACTCTATATCGGACAGATGCGTCACATCTTCCGTGAAGCGATGTTGGAGTACAACACCGATGATGAGATTGTCATCAAGAACGACCCGTTCTTACGCTACAAGGCCCCCAAGCAAGTGCTCAAAAAGGGTGTCAGGGCTTTAAGCCTGGAACAACTCATGAAGGTGGTCAACTACCAGCCCAAGAAGAATACGCTGGCAGAACTGGCCCACGATTGTTTCATCCTCTCCTTCTGTCTGATGGGCATGAACTCTGTAGATATGTACCATGTCAGTTGTCTGGAAAACGGTACTATCAAGTACAAACGTACCAAGACAAAAGACCGCCGTAGTGACGAAGCCTACATTGAGGTCAAAGTACATCCCTACATCCAGCCCCTCATGGAAAAATGGAAAGGCGATGACCGGATATTCAGATTCTACAAGAAATACTACTGTGCTGAGTGTTTCAACCAAAACCTGAACATCGGCCTAAAGACAATTGGCAAGGCTGTTGGCATTAGCAAACTCCAATTCTACCAGGCCCGCCATACTTTCGCCACCCTATCGAGGAATCTCATGAAGTTCAGTAAGGGTGATGTTGATGAAGCCCTCAATCACGTAGGCACATTTGACATTGCCGATGTCTATATCACCAAAGACTTCTCCATCATCAACGACAACAACTTCAAACTAATTGACAAGGTGTTCAATCTCACTAAGTCGAAAAGAGGCAGAAAGCCCAAGAAGCAGGAAGTTGCGTAACATGCTCCCTACTCTATACCCCAATCCCCACACTTTAATACTTTGGTGTGGGGATTGGGCATGCAGCACAACGCATGTTCATCGCAATTGTCCGACGGATTCAAATTTCTTTTGATTGCTGTGGACAATTGCGAATCTCCCGTATCATTTATTTGTATCAGATGATAGCTGAAAAGTCTTCTGCTGCCATTGGCATTTGCATGTCCTCTTCATTCTGCTGCGGATAGGCAGTAACACGGGTCTGATGGTCCTGTAACCATATATGGTTCAGCGTGAAAGCAATCGACTCCAGCGTTTCTTCACGTTTCGACGGCTTCAGTTCGCACTCCCACACCGTAATACAATGCCAGCCCATTGCCGCTAGCTTACGCTGTTCCTCCTTGTCACGTTCCTTGTTGCGTCGTATCTTGTTCACCCAGAACTCACGGTTCGTCTTGGGAATCTTACAACACTCAGAGTTTCCTAATACTTCCATATCCACCAAATGGCCATGCCAAAAGCAACCATTCACAAAGATGCACGTTCTATATTTCTTCAGTACCAAGTCAGGATGCCCAGGTAGCCGCTTATGGTTCAGCCTATAACGGAACCCTCTCTTCCACAACCCACGTCGCACAATCATTTCCGGCTTCGTATCCTTTGAATGGATCGCTGCCATATTTTTGTGCCGTTGTTCTTTAGAGAGCTTATCCATGATTACTTTTCTGTAACAACATGGCTATTACAAAGTCCTACAAATTCCATATAAGTCATGGAAACGCCCAAAGAATCTTGAGTTGCTGCATTAACAGCAAAGCCTAAATCCTTATATTGATCAAGTTCAAACTCTATTCGAAGCGATTCTCCTACTTTAGTATTGACAGAGTTCACTGCATAATAACCCGATAACTTCTGATTCAATACAGGTATTAAATAACGGATTTGCCGCAAATCCACATCTTCCCTAATTCCCTGATGACTGCAACTAAACTTACACGGAAGCCCATTCTTCAAATCGGCCATAATGCCAACATTATACTGATTACTTGCTGAAATTAACAAATAGAGTGGTTCACCCTCCTGATAGAAGAGTCCCTTTTGGGGAATAGCATCACTCAACATATCAGTTGCTCTATTCCCTATCAACTCTGCAATAAAGTCTTCAAGCAACTTGCGATTATCCACATCCTTAGGCCTTAGAGGAAATGCACCGATATTCACTTCACTAATCGACCTTTGGAAACGGGCTTTTGCTACATCCAAAGGAGCACCGTCTCCTGGGAACAAAATATAACCGCCAATCACCTCCTTCTTCAACTGACTACCATCATAATCCTTGTAATAGATAGCATCCCGATAGCGATGCATCTGATTGATGGCATCATTTGGTGGTGTATCCACTCCATTCACATTCCCGTCAATCCGATATTTCGCATCAAATAGGTAAGTCATCTTCATACCCTTCTGCACATCATCCTTCCTCAGCTGAAGCACGATGTCTGGCTTCTGTGGAACAGTTGGCACAACCAGATTCTCCATACTGATATTCTCATTATCCTTATCAGTATGCTTGGGATTATAGACTAACTCAGCCAACTCCACTCCATCCTTCCGGAAGAGAATACGAGAATGTTCGCCCTTTCCCAGTTCCCAAGTGAACACACCGTTCATCTCCATACGATTACGGTGCTCCATATCCTCCATGCTGATACCAAGTTGATTCCTCACAATATGGCTCACCTCAATGAAACACCAAATTTCATAAAGTGTGGCTATATCTTTCGACTGCAGGCGATAGATACCATCATTCAGCGAATAGGCCCGTCGCAACAGATTCCACGTCGTATATACCTGACTATAGCCCGTTGCCCTTTGCAGCACAAGACTCTCCTGATTCAGTCCATTGAATCTTCCCACCGTCCTAAAGAAAGGATTTCGCCTAAGGTGCTTCAAAGTATCCACCATCTCGTCCATATCTTTCTTCATCACGGGAGAGACATTTTTAATGGCTTCAATGCGTTTCTTCAGCGACTCATACTTCTCTGTAATCTGACCAAGCGCATATTTCAGAAAGCGGTTCTCCTGAGTATCATTCGACTGTATCTGTTCTTCCACCCTATATAGATGCGCAGGTTCTCGTCGATGTTCTGCCAGTTCGTTTTCGATGTTGGCAGGCACACGTTTCAATTTATCCGCCCTCAGATACACCTCATATCCATGCAATCGATGGCGAGGTCGCTCTATAATATTCCTGCAAGCCTTGATAAACTTCTGCTGTTCTCCCGCAAACACGCTCCACCAGATCAGTTCCGGCGTTTCTCCAGTCGTGTCTGGCGTAAAACCATGAAAGGTACGCTTCATATAGTCGAGCGACAGCATCCTATACTCCTGCTCTATGTCCTCGATAATCTTCCGCCAGTGCTCATGATAGTTGAGTTTCGTACTCAGCACCTCATAGCCAAGTGTAAACCGCTTTGTGTCCTTACCTATCTTATATATAAGGTTCAGCTCACTCTTGCCGATATCATTACCATAGTTGATAAAGCCTGCCAAAGTGCTCTTCCTGAACGTAAACCGCTCATTGTCACTTTGCAGCATGGATCCGAACTGCGCATGAGTTACCTCTTTGTTAAAATCCACCCATACCGGATACTCTGCATTGTCGAAGAATACTGCAGGCGCCTTTTCGCCTTTGACGATGGGCTCACCATTCCGCTCTACAGCCTCAACACCATCCGACCAAGTGTAAGTAGAAAGAAGATTCTCTTCTCCCACATTACCCTTTGCCTTATTCCAGATGCCCTCGAACTTCGAACATTCGACGTACATCGTGAAATCTTCGTGTCGTATGGTCAGTAGATCCATCTGTCTATAGCTTTTCCTTTAATTCCGATAGTAAATCCTGTTTGAATTGAGATACAATTTGTTTCTTCTCCTCTTCCGTTGGATAACTACCATATGGGAAGTTCTTGTTCAATATGCCATCAATGAAATAGTGATCATCAAAAAAGGTGATATAAAATGACTTTTCTATATCCAAATTTACTGGTCGTGGACTTAATGGCTGATTAAGCTCACAATGATACCAAATAGATTTGGCAACATTGGCTAATGCTATTTCTTGCTCAGTAGCAGTGTTACGATCAAATTCATCAATGATTAAGCCACCTGACATCTCCTGAGTCTGAGAGAGATAGCAGATCGATTCCATAAAGCTAAACCTAAATACGGAATAGGCCGTATCTACAGCCTTATCCAGTTCTTCGATAATAGGAGCGAAGACGAATTCCAACACGTTCCAGACGTCTTCCCCATGAGACAAATGATCAGACAGCTCTCCTGCAATGACTTGTTTCTTTTGTCTTTCCAGCACTTTCAACTCTTTCATGAAGTCATCATCTTCCTCGATACTCTGCCCTTTTGCTGCCTTAATACAAGTAACAAGGGCTCGTTCCATACAATTCTCAATGTAGTTCACGAAAGGAGTAATCTTAGAAATGTCTGCATGTGCTCCATCTGATGGAGTTGTACCAACAAACCCGTCACAGGTACTAAGTGCATTCAGATAGTTTTCCTTATCTGCACTCTTTACCACTATCATCGGATAATCATGTCGAGTCAAGATAAAATTAACCAACAAACGTGCTATTCTTCCATTCCCATCCTCAAACGGATGAATCCGGATATATCGATAATGGAATAAGGCACAGAGTTCAGCCAAAGACAAATCACCCTTCTTTTCCTCTTTATTATACCATGTAACAAGGTCGGTCATCAACGCTGGTGTTTCTTCTGGCGATGCATATTCAAAGCGTTCCCCAGAACGGGTGATGACGCTATTGGGCCGAGTCTTATAGACTCCTGCATGAACAACATAGGAAGTCTGCTGTCCACCAGGCAATTGCCTATATACCGTATAGTCTTCACGAAGAATAGTTTGATGCAACTGCCGTATAAATGTTTCTGTCAAAGGATATTCAGACGCAGCCTGATCTTTCATCATATTCAGTCCCACATTACTGGCTTTCATATCTTCCAGATCCTTCATATTGGCAGCATCCACTACCTTTCCAAATAACAATAGCAACTCCGTCTGTCCATACGTCAAGGTATTACCCTCAATATGGTTGCTGTTATAATTAAACTCCAGCATGAACTTCCTGTTCAACCTCTGCAAGTATTCATCCTTTATTGGTTGAACGTTCTGCCACTCTTGGTATAATTCTTCTATCTTTCCCATACGCATCTCTCCTTTATTAACTCCAGAAACTGGTGTAGCCACTTTCGAGGCGTTTCTTCATTTCTTCGAGTTTTGCCAATGAAACGGAATAAACCTTCTCGCCATCATCTTTCTTGGCCGAATACTCTTTCTCTGAAATAACTTTCAACTGCTCACTAATAGTGGCACTCAATTTATCGAGCAACTTGTCAATCTTAGTTGCATCGCCCTCAATACGAGACAAAATCTTCATGCTCGTAATCTCGTCAAGGGCACGGGCTATGACGAAGTTTTGCTCCAACTCGTTTCCGTCCTTATCCTTATTATACGGCAGATTATTCACCACATAAAGCAGGAACTCATTTCGGGTGCGATAGGCCACCTTAAATGGCGTACCTTCCAACTCTGTATTCACAGCCTCCAGATACTTCAGTGCCATATCGCAGATATCCTTATTGTCCTGATAGACATCAACACCCTCAACAGCAGTACCAATCAGATTGCCAGCCTCTAACTTTCCGATCTTTTCGTATTGCGAATCCAACCCACCATACAGATCCACCTCATTCATCTCAATGGTCATAGCACGGTCAAGCACCTTCCGGCTGAACGAGAACGTTGTCTCGTCCATATTCACCGTGCCCACCACAATCAGGTTCTGAGGAATGCAGATACCATCATTAAGGAAACGGTTGCGAACATCATCATTGTCTGTTAGTTCGCTCGTCAGCACACGATACCAGTCCTCCTTGTTTTTTTCAAGAATCGGATCTGTCGTGATGGTTCCATTCTCCTGACATTTGCGCGACTCCACCACACTCAGATACTCCGCAAAATACTGCTCCACAGGAGCCAAGTTCATTTCATCCAGACAAAGGAAATACGGCACCTCTGGATTCTCCCAAGCTTTAGCCACAAACTTCAGGAAATCCCCTGCCACAAACATGGGACTACCACTTACACGACTCACATAGCCAATCAACTCACTCGAATCGTGCCAGTTCGGCTTCACCTGCACCATCTCAAAGTTCTTCGGCTTCTGCGCCTTATACTCCTCTGAACCTTCAACCCAACAGGCCCTTGCTAACTCACGCACAATCCTGCTCTTTCCAGTTCCAGATATTCCTGCAAGAAGAAGGAAAGGTTTGGATTTGATGGCGGTGATGTAAGGACGATATACATCTAAGATATCTGTCCGTTGGATATTATTCAGACTATTGTCTATGCCAATATTATATCTTTCCTTAACAAGACTTCGTAGCCATTTTACAAAGCCTGATCTGTTGTCTTGCTTTTTCCCCTTTCCATCATACCATTCTGATGAAAGAAGAACGTTTTTACCTCCTAAATAAAAGACATTGTCATAATACCGTTGCCGTCCAGTATTGTCCTTTTTCTCTTCAACTAACGCATCCGAAATGTTTTTTGATATTGGCTTAATTATTGTATATTCATGCCTAAATGTATCTCTACACCAATCATGATCTTGGAGATTCTTATAATCCTCCTTCTGAAGTATATCAAAATCATTAACGATTCCAGCAAAGGATGCCATAAAATCTTTATTTCCAAGATTACTGAGATTGTCAATTCTGTATATAAGCATTTGCTTTTCAAATTCATTTATCTGTTTCATGTTCTTTTGTTCAAAATTGTTTCTACTTTATACAAAAAATCACTTGCAAAACGCGCACCTGTCATCCACAAATATATAACTCATTACTCAACTACAATCATGGATGACAATTTCGATTTGTTCTCTGTACGAGTTTTATGAGAATAGCCGACAACTTCACATACTTGTTCTATTTTAGAACAGAAATCATCACAATTGAGTTTCGTCATAGAAAGCCGTCCATCTTCAGCCCTATTAATTGTATTCCACATGGCCTCATCATTAAGAGGATGTTCTGGCCGGAATTTATTAATATTAAATATTTTATGATCTACACGGGTTATCCATGAAGCACCAATTTCTACCATAGCGCCCCAAGCTGTCCTTGTATTGTCACTCGTAATAAAAAGAACATACATTTTCTTGTCAGATACGCTATCCACAAAAAACTTTCTCAAATAATCATATATATTCATACCTTGTGGAACTCGACTTATTTCATCATCACAATTTGTATAAATAATATCTTCAGGAGGAACATTGTTAAATAACAACATATTATATACAATATCCCCAATTTCTTTATCACTTCCAGTATGGCTAATAAATAATTTCTTCTTTTGCTGATCAATATGAGGTTTTAGACCCAACATGTTGGAATTTGCATTAATAGCACTTTCAACAGCGAATCGTACTTCTTCTTCTGACACATCATTACCCTTACTAATAATCGTTTGAGCAACTTGAGCTGAAGTACTTTTGCGAAATTCGTTCACGTTAAGCCGGAATGTTCGTTCTTCTTCTTCCTGCTTACTTACTTTTTCTTTCTCACTTTGGTCTTTTTTTGCCTTCGCATAAGCGACCCTTTTGGCAATAATATTTGGTAACAATTCATCCTTAACATAACTAATAACTTTTATATATCGAGGATCATCCGATTTGTAGCCTTGTCTATTGCTAAGTGCCATATCTGGCAACTCCGACAACTCAAACAGGTCAATATATAATTGTCCTACAACATACGATTCATTAAGTCGATTTGCACCGACGACAGGAAGAATATTAAATTCTCCCATTTTATCATGAGCATATAAAGAAATGAAATTGTCAGGGAAATCTGAAGATTCCAATTTCCTGCCTCGGGTAGATTTGTAAGCACCTATCCATCCTTCAACAATTAGATTATATTCCTTTTCCGTTCCCTGATTGTCTTTCAAAATCATAGGAAAAGTTTTAGAATTATTTTCAACTAACAAATCAACACTTGGGTATTCATTGCGAAAGGTATTCTTTATGTTAGAAGATTTTGTGCCCAGCAAAATGCAAGCACATAATTCTTTTCCAATTTCCTTATCCACAGAGTCTAAAGTATCTTCTTTATTTCCTATAATAATATGGATTTTGAAATCCTCATTTATGGCAGGAAAAATTTTCATGAGATTTCTTTTTACTGCCGTTGGCGTTTTATGTAAATGATACTGAGGATTCATCATAACTATTGCCGTACCATTACTTGTGATTTTTCTGAAACGTACACTATCATCCGAAATACTCTGAAGATTATTGCTCTGAGGATGACGTGAGAGTACAAACCCAGATTTCTCTCCATTAGCGATAGTCATAACATGTACTTCTTCAGAAACAGATAGAGCAGCCAGTTTCCCCACACCTTTTCTGCCCATTTTTAGCCTGTCAAGACCTGTTTTTGAATCCTCTTCACAACTTCTAGAAATCGCAGCAACTTTCAAATACTTTGTTATCTCTCCTTTGGAATACGACATGCCTTTGCCATCATCCTCAACAATTATTTTATCATCTTCTGAGATTATGTAGACATTATGAGCGTCAGCATCATAAGCATTTGCAATTAACTCAGCCAAAACGTAATATATGTTAGTGTACAAATTCGGGCCTAGTAGTTCCAAAATCCTAACATCAATATTCAATTCGTACTTTTTATCTTCCATCGCCGACTACTTAGTATTCCTTATATGTTGAATAATACTTTCTGCAATAACTTCACCTAACTTTGGTGGAACTGCATTACCAATATAACGAGAAGCCTTAGATAAAGAAACTTCATTTTCATCAAGGAAGAACTTATAGGATAATGGAAATGACTGAAATAAAGCCGCTTCTCGAACAGATATAGCTCGGTTTTGTTCTGGATGTCCAAAACGGCCATTACCAATGCCTGTGCACAACGTTGTCATTGTTGGAGCAGGCTCATCCCATACCATACGTCCATAAACGCTACCAAAACTTTCACCTCCTTCTTTTTTATGGCAATCCAATAACAGATCTGCAGGCCAGTCTTTCCAACTCCCCCCATATGGTGTCGCCATCATCCTTCGCATATTCAAAGGAGATAATGTACGACACCTATGTAACTCATCAGAAGGACATCTCTCGCCAGCCTCCAATGGCGGAAGATCTCCAATAGCATCTCGTACAGTCATATAATTCTCTTTCCTGTGTGTCGGTGGAATCAGCCCTATCTTTCCCAATCGAGAAGCCAAAAGAACTAAACGTTTCCGAGTCTGAGGTATTCCGTAGTCTGGGCAATAGACTATTTGATGCTCTACGTGATAATTTTCTTCCCGCAGAACCTTGACAAAATCTGCCAAGACTGGTTTCAATCTAAAAGATTGTATTGCGGGTACATTTTCCATTGTCACGATATCGGGTTGCACATCCTTAACTAAACGCCCAAATTCATATAGTAAATCGTATTTATTGGGGTCCTTTTTTTTGTTCTTGTATGCATAAGACGAGAAAGGCTGGCAAGGCGCACATCCTGCCAATACCTTAATGGCCTTCTTTGAATATAATGGCTTTATATCATCTTTGGTTACAGTCTTAATATCTTTATATATGAACTTTGCATCATTGTTTGTTTCATAAGCATATTGGCAAGTCCAATCCAAATCAAAACCAGCAAGAATCTTGAAGCCCTTTGACTTCATACCATAACTCAGTCCACCTATTCCACAGAACAGGTCAACAACCTCTATTGAAGGTAGCCTTCCACGTCTTTTCTGTACTTCATTCTTTGGCATGACTATTCTGTAATAAGTTCTCGTTTATCACATCCTATCAACTCTGCAATTTTAGCCAATGTCTGCAGGTCGGGCTGGTGCATGTTGGTACACCATTTACTGACTGTTACGGCTGAGACGCCCAATTGCTCTGCCAACCATTTGCTTGTCTTCTGGTTCTCCACAAGAACCACTTTAAGCCGATTAAGAGGTCTTTCGTTCATCTTTATTATATTAAAATCGAGTGCAAATATAATAAAAGAATGTGATATCACCAAATTTATTAGTAATTATCTATCATTATTGTCATTTTTGAGTGACCTTTTGTTGTCCTCGAAATGTTAAAATTTCAACTTTTTCTAATATTTCCTTGAAAAGTTATTCTTTTGTTGTTCTTTTGCAGCCGTTTATTAAGGATAACAAACAATATGGAAAGATTAAAAACATTGGAGGAGATGCCGGGTGCATTGTCCTACCTCATTGAGAAAGTGGAAGATCTGGAAAAGACCGCCCAGAGCTTGCTGAACAGGCAAGAAAAGAGTAGTTTGCCACATTGGATGGATGTTGATGAACTATGTAACTATATCCCATCCCACCCTGTCAAACAAACGGTTTATGGTTGGGTGTCTGATAAGCAGATACCACACCACAAAATTAACAAAGCATTGGTTTTCCTCCAATCTGAGATTGACGACTGGATGAAGCATTGTGGCAATAAGAGTATAGAAAAGCAAAGAGAATATTCACAAAAATCACGAACAATATGAAAAAGAAAGCAGCACCAGCTATCCTCATCCACCTGGATTGGATAGAAACAATCAAGTGTCTTTCCCACGAACAAATTGGAGCGTTTATCATAGCGATGTTGGACTATGCCAACACTGGAAAAGAGCCTAAATTTAAAGATAATTCCATGCAGGCCTTGTTCATCTCCTTTAAAAAGCAGATAGATCGAGACAGGAAAAGCTATGAAGAGAAATGCAAGAAAAGTAGCGAAAGTGCCAAGATGCGATGGGCAAAGGAGAAAGATGCCGATGCATACGAATGCATGCAAACGGATGCGAACGCATGCATAAATAATAAGGATAACAATAAGAGTAAGATATATGCCAACCGTAGATCATATATTACCTCAAACAATAGTCGCCGAGAATCCGTACACAACACAGCCAAAGAGCTTATCCAAGAATTGTGTAAAGCAGGAAGAACGTACCTCTCTGACACCAAGAATTGAGATATTGTTAGACAAGTTTCCGACATTTAAAAGTTTCTTGGAGTATAACAATCCATCAAGGCAATTTGAGATTGTGAAGCATCCATACAAGTATCTTTTTGGCAATTCACCGACTCTCTCTGAAGTCAACATTGCCTATCAGAACAACGAATGTGCCAACATCTGGCTGATACCGCAAATAGCGGATGCTACGCTGAGTTGTGGGCTGAAAGAAGATGCCACCAAAGAACAGTTTCAAACGGTTGCGATGGGGATTTCGGTGTATTACCACTGGCTGAAGATTGATGAGCTGATGATGTTTTTCTTCGGCTTCAAGTTAGGAAGATATGAGCGTTTCTATAGCAGATTCGACACTCAAATCTTCATGGGGAGCATCCCTTTATACTTGAAAAAACGTAATGAAGCGATTGATTATGCAATTAAAAACGGATTTGTTTAAACGATTCAAATGAACAAGAAAAATGAAAAAGACAAACACTATTTTCACAAAACTGCATGCTGATTTGCTGCGGTTTATTTCCAAGTCATTGCCAAATAAGACATCAAGATACGATGCTTTTATGTATCTCTTGGAGAACCAAATTGAGTTAATCAACCAGTATAAAAACGGCTCAAATGCGCCCAGACATTACACGATTCTTGGCCTCTCTAACAAATGGAAATGGGACAGAAAAACCGTCATGTCTTTCCTAAAATCCCTTCAAGACATGGACGTTATCAGCGTCAAAGGAGACGTTTCTGGCATCACAATTCGTGTCCTACATCTTGTCCCTGACCACGATATTCCTGACAGGTTTTGAGTGTTGGAACCCCAAAATATGGAAATATCAAGCAGTCCAAAAACGAGCTATATGAGGCTTGCCTGAGGTGTGGAATTTTTCTTAAGGGGAAGCCTAATTCCCCAAAAGTCCAATTTTGGGAGGGAAATGGGGTGTGGAAAAAGAGCAAGCTCACCACCCTTAGAACTCAAACGAGATGACGACATTGGGAATTGTGGCACTACAAAACTGAAGAATTTAGGATTTTAATCGCTCAATTTGGTTAAATCATGCTAATTTTAAAAACAAAATTTGATTTTATGACGGATTTGATGTCAACGAACGAAAATTTTTCGTATCTTTGCGACGTAATTTCGCTCTTAGATATGCTACAAGAACTAAAGATAAAAAACTTCAAGTCGTTTCGTGACGAGGTGGTACTGAGTTTCGAGACATCAGGAAATGACAAATACAATAGTGTCGTGACCATGCCCGATGGTGTTCAGCTGCTACGCTTCGCTGTGGTGTTGGGTGCCAACGCCAGCGGCAAGTCGAACCTGCTTGAAGCCATCGACTTCCTTCGGGTGTTCTGGAATAAGATTCCGATGAAGAACGATGAGGGTACGGATGTGCAGCCGTTCTTGATGCAACCTGACGCATTGAAGTACGACACGGAGTTTGACGTAAAACTCTACGTCAACTGCATACGCTATTGGTACCAGTTGGTGGTCAACCCTGAGAAGGTGTGCAGCGAGGTGTTGTATGTCTATCTCAGCAACCGCCCCACTAAGGTCTTTACCCGTGAGGATGTTAACGGCATATCAAAGTTGACTTTCAACCCTGCTGCAGTCAAGCTCTCACAGGCTGAGATTGATGCGCTCTCAGTCAACTGTCTGCGTAACATGTCTATCCTGGCAGTGCTGAAGAAAGTGAATGTGGCTGTGAGCTACCTTGACGATATGCGCCGTTGGATTGACTGTCGCATGATGCCGCTTATCAATGGCTCAGATACGGCTATCTCTGATACGACTAAGAACATGCTATCGGAGGATTCTTCGTTCAAGGAGTATCTCATGCACTTTGTGAAGGAGGCTGATTTCAACATCTCCGACATCAAGATCAAGAAGATGGCTGCGCTCTTTGGGCACAAGGTGGAGACAGAGCGAGGCGAAGAGGATTATGTGCTGCCAGAGAACAGCCAGAGTGCAGGTACAACTCGCATGGTGGAACTGGAGTCTATCATCTACTCGCAACTGAAATGCCAAGGGCTGTTATGCGTTGATGAGTTGGAGGCCTCTATCCATCCGAATCTAATGGAGTATATGCTCACTCGCTTCGTCAACAAGAAGGACAACCAGTCGCAACTAATTGTCACCACCCACTACGACCCCATCCTGCGAGATATTGATGACATCTTCGGCAAGGATTCCGTCTGGTTTACGGAGAAGGGAAAGGACGGCAACAGCAACCTGTTCTCGCTGGTAGAGTTCCGAGGGCTAAACAAACTGTCATCCATCCACCGTGCCTACATGAACGGTCAGTTTGGAGCATTGCCTAACATCATCATGTAAGGAGGACTGTAAATGGCAAGAAAGACCCAACAAAGATCACTCAAACAGCCTGAGATTACGATTATAGGCGAGGGAGCGACAGAACGCTTCTACTTCACCAATCTTCGTAGGCTCAAAGGTTACCGCTATACCTGCAAGCCTCGCAACTTCACAGAACAATCATTAGACGAGATTCAGAAGCAAGTAGATAGAGTTTTGGCAGACCGAGGTATTGCTGTATGCGTGTTCGATACTGACATCACACGCAACAATCCTACGGAACGTGCTAAATTCGAGGCGCTATGCCAGAAGTATAAAGACCGTAAAGACGTTATCATCTGCGACAGTATGCCATCCATTGAGTTCTGGTTCCTGCTGCACTACCTGAACACCAACAGGTATTTTGCAACAGCCAACGATGTGATTGACGTGCTGCATAAGTACATTCCCGACTTCTCCAAGCAAGAGAAGTTCCTCTCGAAAGAAAAATGGGTGGCAGACCTATTGGCAGACCACCGCCTTGAAATAGCCATCCAACGTGCCCTGGCATTTGGAACGGAGGGAGAATCATACAGCAATCTCCCCAAGGCTTTTGAGGTCATTGAAGACAAGTAATAATTTAAAGAGAAATAAGCAAATGAACCAAGTTCCCGTCTGTGATAGCCGCAAAATAGCCGCAAAGTGAAAAGGGCGAATCCTTGAAAGGCCTATAAATAAAGGCGTTTTGGGAGATTTCAGCGTTTGTTTCCGGTTCTGAAGGTTTTGGGTTTGAATCCCAACGGGATCACTTTACAAAATCCGCAAGAAACTGACACACAGTATCTTATGGATTTTTCTGTTTACACAATGCACCACATTTGCCCCACTAATTTTCTATTATTATCCAATGTCCATGGCTTGCAGAACCCTCTCTATCAAGGAGTCTGATGCTTTTCAGTTATTAACATGCTTTTGAACAGCTGTCACAGAGACACCTACTTTCTTGGCAATATCGCCTCTTGTGATATAGTTGTCAGCATATATCAGTTTATAAATGGTTGCAGCTGTTTCAGACAACCCTTTAGATAACTCTTTAGATAACCTTATAGATAACCTTTCAGGCAACTCTATGGATAACTCATTAGGCAACCCAACATTACTTGACTTAGTTGATGGGACTGGCAATATCAGTTCCACTTCGTCTACATCCAGTTTGTTCAGCAGTTGTGGTTCGCCCCAATTGGTTTCTTTCCATGCAGCTATAATCTTGGGGAATCCAGAGCCAACATTCTCACCAAAACCTATCATACTACAATAATAAAAAAGGTGTACCTTTGCAAACGAATAGCGGAAAGTATGAAGAACAAGACATCATAATACCTAAAATCATTTAAATCTATCGGCAAAGTTACGAATAATTCCAGAATTATTGCTAAATTTGTGGCGATATTTATCGAAATTACTGCCAAGATGAATTATTGAATATAGAATGAAAAGACTCGTTTTATTTTGTATGCTTTTCCTGCCTATGGCTGCATGGGCGCAAAAGCAGTATTTCCTGCCAACGGTCACCCCCTTGGCCGGGATGAACGGTATGGCGCAAGACCAGAAAAAGATGAATGCGTTTATCGACCAGCTGATGTCGAAGATGACTGTCGAGGAGAAACTCGGACAGATGAACCTGTTGCCTGGTACCTCAGCCATGACGGGAGAGTTGAAGGACAGTCCGCTGCTGTCATTGATAGAGCAGGGCAAATTGGGAACGGTGCTGAACCAGACGGGCGTAGAAGGCATCCGGCAATTGCAGGATGCTGCGAAGAGAAGCCGTCTGGGCATCCCCGTGCTCGTAGGCATGGACGTGATTCACGGCTACGAGACCATCTTCCCCATCCCCCTTGGCATGTCGTGCAGCTGGGATCTGGAGGCGATTGAGCAGGCAGCGAGGATAGCCGCCAAGGAGGCCACCGCCGACGGTATCTGCTGGACCTACAGTCCGATGGTCGACATTGCACTTGATGCCCGCTGGGGCCGCATCGCCGAGGGTAACGGCGAAGACCCGTTCTTAGGCTCTCGCATCGCCGAGGCTTTGGTGAGGGGCTATCAGGGCAACTATGGCCCAGAGAACATGATGGCCTGCGTGAAGCACTATGCACTTTACGGCGGAGCAGAGGCCGGACGCGACTATAACACGGTGGACATGAGCCACGTGAGGATGTACAACCAGTACTTCCCGCCCTATGAGGCAGCCGCCAAGGCAGGGGCAGGCTCGGTGATGACCTCGTTCAATATCGTGGACTACACACCTGCAACGGCCAACAAATGGCTCATCGACGACGTGCTACGCAAGCAATGGGGATGGGACGGCTTCGTGGTGACTGATTACGGTTCCATTGCTGAGATCACGAAGCACGGACTGGGCGACCTGCAACAGGCCTCGGTGCTGGCCCTGAAAGCAGGCACAGATATGGATATGTGTGCCGAAGGCTTTATCAAGACCCTCGAACAGTCGCTGAAAGAGGGCAAGGTGACGATGGCTGAGATCGATCAAGCCTGCCGTCGCGTGCTGGAGGCAAAATACATCTTAGGCCTATTTGAGAATCCCTACCGTTTCCTCGACCCCAAGCGCCGCGATACAGACATCTACACTCCAGAGCACCGTCAGGCCGCGCGCCAGCTGGCTACGGAGTCGTTCGTGCTACTGAAGAATGAGAATGGTCTTCTGCCGTTGAAGAAGCAGGGGAAGATCGCGCTCATCGGGCCGATGGCCGACAACCGCATCAACATGGCCGGTACCTGGGCGCCGACAGCCACCAACGAGCGTTATGCCACGCTGAAAGAAGCGATGGAGAAGGCGCTGGCAGGCAAGGCTACGGTCAGCTATGTGCAAGGCTGTAACTTCACCAGCGACTCCACCATACAGAAGGACGGCGGATTCTACCGTCAGACACCTTTCAAGGACGCAGAACAGTTGAAGCGCGAGGCCCTGCAGATTGCCCGTGATGCCGATGTTATCGTCTGCGCCATGGGAGAGTCGGCAGAGATGAGCGGCGAGTGCAGTAGCCGTGCTATGCTCGAGATCTTCGATAACCAGCGGAAGCTGTTAGAGGCCCTGCTCGAATTAGGCAAGCCTTTGGTGGTGCTGAACTTCGCTGGCCGTCCAACGGTACTGACCTGGGAGAACAGTCATGTGCCAGCCATTCTGCAGGTATGGTTTGGTGGCAGCGAGGCAGGCGATGCTATCTGCGACGTGCTCTTCGGCGACAAGGTGCCTTGCGGGAAGCTTACGACCTCGATGCCTCAGGCCACAGGACAGGAGCCGCTCTACTACAACTATCTGCCGACAGGAAGACCTGTGGGCGAAGACCTGGACTCATTCACGAAATTCGCCAGCAACTACTTCGACGTGCGCAACGACCCGCTGTTCCCCTTCGGATTCGGACTGAGCTATACCACCTTCGAATACAGCAACATCCGCCTCGACGGACGGAAAGCATCTGTGACGGTCACCAACACAGGCGACTATGACGGCGACGAGATTGTACAGCTTTATATTCACGACGTCGTGGCCAGCATCACCCGTCCTGTCAAGGAGCTGAAAGGTTTTCAGCGCATCCATCTGAAGAAGGGTGAGAGCAAGGAAGTGACGTTTGAGATTACCGACGACCTGCTGAAGTTCTATAACAGCAGCCTCGACTACGTTTTAGAGCCAGGCGACTTCGAGATCATGATTGGTCCAGACAGTAGTCTGAAACATCTTAAAAAGGCATTGATGACCGTAGATTAAAGGCAATAATAACACAGATATGGACATTACAGAACGTTTTTTAAACTACACAAAGTTTGACACGCAGTCGGCTGAGGACAGCCAGAGCGTGCCGAGTACTGATAAGCAGCTGGTTTTCGCTGAGTATCTGAAGAAAGAGCTGGAGCGCGAGGGCCTGAGTAATGTTGAACTCGACGATAAGGGTTACCTCTATGCTACGCTGAAGGCAAATGCCAAGGGTGACATTCCTACCATCGGATTCATTTCGCACTACGACACCAGCCCAGACTGCTCTGGGGCAGACATCAAAGCCCACATCGTCAACAACTACGACGGTTCTGACATTCTCCTTTCAGAAGGTATCGTGAGCAGTCCGAAGAAGTTCCCAGAACTGTTGCAACACGTAGGTGAAGACCTCATCGTGACTGACGGCCACACGTTGCTGGGAGCCGACGACAAGGCAGGCATTGCAGAGATCGTCGAGGCGATGTGCTGGCTGAGAGATCATCCCGAAGTGAAACACGGAGACATCCGCGTGGCCTTTAATCCTGACGAGGAGATCGGCATGGGCGCCCACCACTTTGACGTGGAGAAGTTTGGTTGCGAATGGGCCTATACGATGGACGGCGGCGACGTGGGCGAACTGGAGTTTGAGAACTTCAACGCTGCCTCAGCCAAGATATATATAAAAGGTGTCAGCGTGCATCCCGGCTATGCGAAGGGTAAGATGATTAATGCCAACCGTCTGGCGGCTGAGTTCATTGCGATGCTTCCCGCCGACGAGACACCAGAGACTACCGAAGGCTATCAGGGTTTCTACCATCTGCTGGGCATCCAGTCGAACGTGGAGGGTGCGAAGCTGAGCTATATCATCCGCGACCACGACCGTGAGCGTTTCGAGGAGCGTAAGCGTTTCATCCAGAAGTGCACAGACGAGATGAACAAGAAATACGGCGAAGGGACGGTGACCTGTGAAGTCAACGATCAGTATTATAATATGAAGGAGAAGATCGACCCTCAGATGCACGTCATCGACCTGGTACTTCACGCTATGCAGGACTGCGGTGTGGCTCCAAAGGTAAAGCCCATCCGTGGCGGCACCGACGGTGCCCAGCTGTCGTTCAAGGGTCTCCCCTGCCCCAATATCTTCGCTGGTGGTGTGAACTTCCACGGACCCTATGAGTTCGTGAGCATCCAGTCGATGCAGAAGGCCGTCGAGGTGATTGTCAGGATCTGTGAACTGACGGCGGGATATAATTCTTAAGCCTTCATCAGGGCGTCTAGTGCCTCCAGTTCACCAACCACCCAGATGATATCACCCTCCTGGAAGCGGCGGTTCGGACGGTATTGGGAAAGACTTTCCTTTCCCTCTTCCAGTCCGACGACCATACAACTGTATAGGTCTCGGATGCCACTCTCGATCAGCGTCTTGCCTATGAACGGACTGCCGCTGCCGATGACCAGCTGGCGCAGTTTCATTTCACGTTTCTCCATCTCCTGATCCTCGCCGAAGCGTTCACTCTCAAGTTTATCGCGGAAGGCCGTGAATTGCGTGTCGCTACCGATGACCTGCAACACGTCGCCAGGGAAGATGATATAGTCGCCGTCGGGGATGTTTACACGTCGGCCTCCACGCAGGATACTGCTCACGTGGACACCATACTTCTGTCCGAAGTTCAGCTGCTTCAGCGTCTGCCCCATCCACATTGAATCTGACGGCACGGTAAACTCTGCAATATGGATATCACGGTCGAGCAGTCGTCCTTCGTATAGCGGCCGTTTCTTGCCATGCACCTGCGCCTCAATGTCGCGTGAACGCAGGTTCTGGATGAAGAGGCGCTCCATCGTGATGCTGCGGTGCTTGATCCAACGGGAGAAGATGATGGCGACCACTACCACCAGACCGATGGAGATCATGAGGGCGTTGGTGAAGCGGCTCAGATAGTTGCAGATATAGAAGATAAAGGCCACAGCTATCACTATACGAACCAGGATGGTGAAGATGAGCGGCACGCGGTTGCGATTGCTCTCATGCCACAGGGCCTTGAACTCCTCACTCTTGTTCTTCTTCATCACCATCGCCCGCAGGAAAGGTGCAATCAAGATCACCGTCAGGATGCCCGTGATGGCGTTGGCATACCAATGGAGCTCCCAACCAGGCAACAGCCTGCGCATGAAGGGCAGCACAAAGGTGAACATCAGGGCGATGGAAGCCGAAGTGAGGATGGAATAGACCACGGTATTGATGCTCATCTGCGTCAACAGTCGTTTCCAGTTGCTCTGCTGCATAGAGTGCTGATGACTCATCGACAGATGGTTCAGCGACAGGATGAGCTTCTTGGGCAGATGGCGCTCAAGACGATTATAGGCCGGCGTAGCCAGACGGATCATATAAGGCGTGAGGAAGGTGGTGATTACCGACACGGCCACAACCACCGGATAGAGGAAATCGCTGATGACGCCCAGCGACAGTCCCAGCGAGGCGATGATGAACGAGAACTCACCGATCTGCGCCATCGAGAAACCGCAACGCATGGCCGACTTCAGCGACTCGCCGCCAAGGATGAACGAGAAGGTACCGAGGACAGCCTGTCCCACGAGGATCGTCAGCACAAGCAACAGGATGGGCAGGGCATACTCGACCAGAATCTTCGGATCGACGAGCATACCCACCGACACGAAGAAGATGGCTCCGAAGAGGTTCTTCACCGGCTCCACCAACTTCTCGATGCGCTCAGCCTCGACCGTCTCTGCCAGGATGCTACCCATGATGAAAGCGCCGAAGGCCGACGAGAAGCCCACTTTCGTGGAGAATACCGCCATCGCACAGCAGAGGCCCAGCGACACCACCAGCAGCACCTCGTTGTTGATCAGCGTCCTCACAGAGCGCAGGAACAGCGGGATGGCAAAGATACCCACCACCAGCCACAGGATGAGGAAGAAGGCAATCTTGATGACCGACTGTATCATCTGTCCGCCGCCCAGCTCATTACCGCTGGCGATGGCACTCAACATGACCATCATCACAATGGCGAGGATGTCTTCCAGTATCAGCACGCTCATCACAAGCCCGGCAAACTGCTGCTGCCGGAGGCCAAGATCGTCGAAGGCCTTATAGATAATCGTGGTCGACGACATAGCGAGCATACCGCCCAGGAAGATACAGTCCATGCGGCTCCATCCGAAGGCCTGTCCCACACAGACACCCAACATCGACATACAGAAGATGATGGTGCAGGTAGAGATGATTGGTGAGGCTCCCATGCGGAGGATCTTCTTAAATGAGAAGTCCAGTCCAAGGGAGAACAACAGGAACATCACACCGATATCAGCCCAGAGGTGCACGCTGGCCATATCGACGACCGATGTCGTATAGGGCATATTCGGACTCACGAGGAATCCTGCCACGATATACCCCAACACCAGCGGCTGCTTGAGTCGCTTGAATATCAGCGTCACGATACCTGCCACCGTCAGGATCAACGCAAGGTCTTCTATCAATCCGGGAATCTCTGCCATTCTTTAATTATCAATTATCAATTATCAATTCAATCAGTACCATTGCACCGCATTCGTAGAGCCAGAACGCTTGTCATACTTCAGCGCATCGGTCAGCGTAGAGGCGTTGCAGCGGAACGAGAAGTTATAACTGGTATAGGGTGCCAATGTCAGGTTACACGCCATATTGAAGCAATGCAGGTCGCGCGAGAGCTGGACGGTAGTCATGGAGATGGCGTGTTCCACAAAATCATAACCCGAGGTATAACTGATATTCCATCCGTCGCTGATCTGCACGCTGCCGCTGAAGTTCAGCGTCTGAGTGAGCTTGTAGGGATAGCGCATCGTGTTGTAGTTGAACTTCTTCACGTCGGTATTCTCCCTGATGGAGACGGTATAACCGATACTTAAGCTCCAGGGGATCTTGAACGTCATATAGCCGTCCTCATCGGTTTCTGCCTTCTCCTTCTTGCCGACGTTGTGCTTGCCGCGTTCCATCTCGATGTCCACATTGCTGTCCAGCGAGTCCTCCCAATCGTCGTCGTCCGCCTCATTGTTCCGCCCGCGGTTCTTCTTGCCGTCCTTACTGTCGTCACGTTCGCCCTTCAACCACTTGATGAACTTCAGAACCTTGTCGTTGTTCAGGTTGTAGGAGAAGTTCTGGTCGATACCCGACCAGCGTCCCCACTTACCCATGCCCCAGTAGGTCTTTTTCTCGCTGAGTCTCGGCGTGGCTCCTACGCTGTCGGCCTCATAGACATAAGAGGCGAAGGTGGCGTTGAGGTTCAGGGTAAAGCTCTTGGTGAGCTTCAGTCGCAGGTTCGTGCTCAGGTCGCTCAACGGGCGGATATCCGTGGCCAGGTTATACGACATCCTCAGGCCGAGCTCATCGATCAGACTGATCTTCTTGAAGCCCGTCGAGTCGTCTTCCGACTTCACCTTCATCTCCAGGTTGTTCTTCAGGTCGAGGCTCACCATGCCGCGCTTTCCCTTCGAGGGGGCCCGGTAGATATTGATGTCGTAAGGCGAGTACTCCACCAGCGTGGTGTTGCCGTCGATATCAGTCTTCTGATAGGTCTTATAGTAGCCATAGCGCTCGGCACCGAAGTCCGGGGCGTAGCTGAAGCTGAGGGTCGGGGTGAGCACGTGGCGAATGCGGTCGATCTTATCGCCGAAGATCTTGCGGCTGGGCACCCAGAAGCCGTAGAGCTTGGTGTTCAGGCCGAGACTGAGATCCCAGTTGTAGACGTTGTAGAATCCGGAGAGGGTGTCGGTCACCTCCTTCTGGTTCTTCTCGTCCCAGTACTTGTCGGCCCGCTTGAAGAGGGTGCGGTCGGTGAAGTTGATGGAGGGCGTGATATTCAGGTAGCCTGCCGTAAAGGTGGCCTTGATGGGGATCACGTGCTGCATGCCGTTCTGCCAGTCGCGGGCCAGACTGGAGTGCATGAACTTGTCTTCCTTCACATTGTTGATCTCGTTCTTCACAGTTCCCGTATAGGTCATGTTGATCTTCTCGTACCAGCGCTCAGCTCCCGCCGCCTTCTTCCGCTTGAAGGGATAGAAGGTCGACACGTTGATCGAGAGGTTGGGCAGTCCGACGGTGATGGTGGAGTCGCGCATGTTCTGCGAGAGGTTGAACGACGAGCTGAGCGACATGTTCAGGCTGGAGAACCTGGTGCTCCACGACACGGAGGAGGTTCGGGTAGACTGTGTTCTCGTCTGCGGATTGTACATCGAGGTGAGGTTATACTGGTCGTAGCTCGTCGTGGTGAAGTTCACACGGGCATTGAAGGTGCGATAGGGATTGGCCTTGGCGTCTTGGGTGTGGTTCCACAACACTTTGATGTCGGTGGTCTTCACGTAGTCGGGCATGTTCTTCTCGCCCTGGACGGAGTTCTGGTAACTGACGAGGAAGTTACCGTTGTATTTATAGCGCTTCCGGTAGTTCGACGTGGCGGAGATGCCCCACGAGCCTTTTGTGTAGATCTCGCCCAACAGTTTCAGGTCCATCTTGTCACTGACGGCGAAGTAATAGCCACCGTCGCGCAGATAGAAGCCTTTCTCCGTCTCGTCGCCGTAGGTGGGCATGATCAGACCGCTCGAATAACTCTTGGTGAAGGGGAAGAACCCGTAAGGGACGGCCAGCGGCAGGGGCACGTCGGCCACCACGAGGTAGGCCGGTCCGAAGACCACATCCTTGCCAGGCCTCACCTTCGCCCGGGAGAGGGCGAGGTAGAAGTCGGGATGCGGATCGTCGCAGGTGGTGTAGCGCCCGTGCTGGAGATACATCTCACCGTCGGGACCGCGCTTCGACACCTCGCTGGTCAGGAACCCGTCGTCCTGTTGGGTGTAGGCATCCTTGATCAGACCCTTCTTCGTCTTGAAGTTGAACGACATCGGACCCGTCTGGTACTCATCGCTGCCCATCTTGAACACCGGCGAGCCGATGGTCTCGTGGGTCGTCGAGTCGAGGCGCCCCTCGGCATGAACGAGATTGCTGTCCAGCCGCATAAAAATCTTCTCGCTGGCGAGGTCCATGTTCTGGTACTTCACGTTCGACTCGCCATAGAGTCGTGCCTGATAGACCGAGGCTTCGTAGGTGAGCGAGTCGTTGGCAGAGTATTCCACAGGCGAGTCGATACCGCTCTTGCGGCTGCGGTTGATGCTGTCGAGGGCCAGCGAGTCGTCCACGGCCTTGTTGTGCTTATAGATGGCCAGCTCCAGCGAGTCCATCGTCGTGGTGTCGCGCTTCACCTTCGCGGCGGCAGCCTTCATGTTGTCGAGAGTCGTCAGCAGAGAGCGGTCGGAGATGACCACGGAGTCTTTTTTAGCCAGGCTGTCGGCGGCTTGCATCGCCACCGTCGGCAGGCTGTCGCTGAGCATGAAAGGCAGGCTGTCGCTGAGCGCGAAGGGCAGGCTGTCGGGTAATGTCGGGATGGTCACATCGGCGACGGACAGATCCGAGGGTGTGACGATTGGCAGCGTCGCCGTGCCTCTCACCTCTTCCTGTTCCGGCACGGATACTGTGCGAAGGGATGACGGCGTGCACGCCATCATCAGGATGAAGGCGCCAAGAAACGATACGACTACTACTCTCTCTTTCACTTACTACTCAAACATATCAACCCACTTCTGGAAGCGGCGGATGCCGTCCCAGCCGAATTTCTCCAGGGCGCGCATGGCCTCCACGACCGTACGCTCCGACCCCGGACGGGTCTTGGAATAGAACTTGTCGGCATAGCACACCACCTGCTCCTCCAGCACCTCGGGCATGAAGTCCTCGTGGGGCAAGGGCAGCTGCTGCTGTTCGATGTCCCAGGCCGTCAGACCCGTTCCCGTGTGGCGCTCGCAGACGCGCGCATGACGCTCCCACCCTTTCTCCCGCAGGATCTGACCGCCAATCAGTCCGTGACGGATATAGGGCTCCGTGCCGAAACACTGGATGCCGGGGGCGTTGGTGCGGTAGATGCCGATGTCGTGCAGCATCGCCGCCTCCTCTAGGAACTCCTTGTCGAGGCGCAGCTCCGGATGCTTGCTGGCGATGAGCAGACAGCGGTCGGCCACCTGCCGGCTATGTACCATCAATATCCGCCGGAGTTCATTCTCCGACGGATAGTATTCATCAATAATCGACTGATAGTCCATTATGCTTCTCTTTCGATCCAAGCGATGGTATCACCCTGACGGATCTGCTGTCCGGGCTTCACGCTGATGTCTACCAGCTTGCCTCCCATGGCGGCGGGAATCTCCACGATCTCGCCCCACTTTGTCTGGAGGTAGCAGAACACATCGCCCTCCTTATACTTCTGACCGATGAACGGCTCGATGCAGGCAGCGGGCACGCCCTCGCCGCCGAAGCTCCAGATGAGCTGTCCGGCCAGCGGACTCTTCACGGCGTCGGCCTTGGCATGCTTCAGGGCGTCGATCTCTTCCTGCGAGATCTTCTTGCCACCGCCCAGCTTGGCGTCCTTCGCCTTCTGGATGTCGGCCAGCAGCTGCTTCTTGGCCTGACCGCTCTTGAACGGGCGGTACTGCTCGGGGTGCATGGCCAGTTCGAAGAGCTCCTCGTCGTCGGGACCATATTCCCAGCCGTTCTCGTCCATCTCCTTGCGGAAGCCGTCGAGGGCATTCTGCAGCAGCGTGTGAGGATCGGCATCGGTGAACTTGCGGTTCTGTTTCTCTGCCAGCTCGATGAGCTCGGGAGCAATCGTTCCGGGCACCTTGCCGCTCTTGCCGAGGATCATGCCCCAGATGGCATCGTCCATCATCACGTAGCGGCCCTTGCCCTGTTCCATCGTGAGGAGGTTCATCAGGGCGATGTTCTTCGTGTACTGCGAGAACGGCGTCACCAGTGGGGGATAACCCACCTTCGGCCACACATACTCCACCTCGTTGAAGAGCTTCACGAGCATGTCGTCCATCGTCAGCGCGCTCTCGCCCTTCTTCTCGCGCTCCTTGTTGATCATCTTCTGGATGGGGCCCAGGTCGGCCATCATCGAACCCATCATGCCACCGGGCAGACCGCTGCCGAGCAAGAGGCTCGACATGTGCTTGTTGGCGGGATTGATGAAGTAGCCCAGCCAGTCGTCAATGAACTCCTGGGTGAGCGTGCGGGCCTGCATGTAGGCGTTCATGTTCAGGTCGGCCACCTCGAAGCCCTCGTTCTTCAGCATCGACTGCACGGAGATGATGTCGGGATGCACCTTACCCCACGACAGCGGCTCGATGGCGGTGTCGATGATGTCGGCACCGTTGTTGCAGACCTCGAGGATCGAGGCCATCGACAGGCCTGGACCAGAGTGTCCGTGATACTGCACGATGATGTCGGGGTGCTTGGTCTTGATGGCCTTCGTCAGCTTGCCGAGCATGGCGGGCTGACCGATACCGGCCATATCCTTCAGACAGATCTCTTCGGCTCCGGCAGCAATCACCTCGTCGGCGATAGCGGCATAGTAGTCCACCGTGTGCACGGGACTCGTGGTGATGCAGAGCGTAGCCTGCGGGGTCATACCGCCCTCCTTGGCCCACTTGATGCTGGGGATGATATTACGCGTGTCGTTCAATCCGCAGAAGATACGGGTGATGTCCACACCCTGGGCATGCTTCACCTTATACATCAGCGCACGCACGTCGTCGGGCACGGGATACATTCTCAGGGCGTTCAGTCCGCGGTCGAGCATGTGGGTCTTGATGCCCACCTCGTTGAAGGGCTTACAGAAGGCGCGCACGGCGAGGTTGGGGTTCTCGCCCGCCATCAGGTTCACCTGCTCAAAGGCACCACCGTTGGTTTCCACTCGGGCGAAACAGCCCATGTCGATAATGGCCGGGGCAATACGCTCCAACTGGTCCTTGCGGGGTTGGAACTTGCCTGAACTCTGCCACATGTCCCGATAGACGAGACTGAATTGGATTTTCTTCTTCATAAATGCTTTTCTTGTCAGTTATATCCTTACAATCTGCAAAGATAGCAATAAAAATCGAACTACAAGCATTCCGCGTGGCATTTTTTGATATTTTTATCATTTTCTTTGATATGCTAAAGGGGAGCGCACCCATCGATGCACTCCCCTCTTCGGGATTTTTTGCGCAGCGGCCTAACCGTTGCCCTGCTGATCGGCAGCCGGTGCGAGCACATAGCTCAGCGGCGTCTTCTTCTGGAAGCGCTTCTGCTTACCACCGACGGTGCGCACCTCGCTCTCCACGAGATAGCCCCACTCAAACACACACTCCTTCTTCAGGGCGCGCGAGGTGAGCTCCTCGCCCTTGGTGTTCTCACCCAGGAAGTTGATCTTGATGCCGTTGATCATGGCGTCGGCACCACCGGCCACGGCGTCGGCGAGGTTCGCCTTGCCCAGCTTCTGACCGTCCACGCTGGGAGAGAACGTCCCGAAGCCGTCGAGCTTCACGGGCTGGCCCTCGCGCAGGAGGTGCGTCATACATGATACGAGCTCACCCAGAACCAGCTCACACATCTCCTTAGAGGAGATCTTGCCGTGTTCCGTCATGTGCTTTGCGAGACCCTTCAGGTTCAGGGGCTCCTTGGAGTCGACCTCGGCGAAGTACTTGCCGTAGGCCGTCGAATCATCGTTCTTGTTCTGCCTGAGGTTAATCACCATTGCAATTTCTGATCTTGCCATTGTTGTAATTTTTATGGTATTAAACTATTATGCCAGCAGTTACTCCGGGTGACTGGCTCCCGCTTGTTATAATCGAGGTTTTATCAACCTTTCTTACACGTTACAAAGGTACAAAAAATATTTTAAACTACCAAATATTTTCGCAACTTTTTTCGCATAAAAATATATAAATTAAAAAGGCAGATTCCAGAGTATTGGAACCTGCCCTCAAATAACATTCTTGTCTGCTTTCTTACTTTCCTACTTTCTGTGTTTATCAGAGTTCGGAGCAGAGCTTCTTGTAGTTACCGCGCATGGTGCGCTCAATGGCTTTGTCTTCTTGCAGTCTTTGAAGCGTCTTCTGCCCAGCACGGTTATTGGCATAGCCAAAGGTCTTGGCAAACTGTTCGGTGGTAAATTCCTCAGGCAGCTGACGAAAGCACTCAATGAACTTGTTCGTGCGACGGCGCACCTGAGCCGCATCACGCAACTGGTTGTCGTAGTACATACGATGCAGGTCGTAAAACCAATGCAGCTGCGTACGATACTGGATGTCAAGTACCAGGTCACAGAGTGCAAGGTCGGTGTCATCAATTTGGTAGGTGCCCGTCTCTTCGCGCTCCTGCCAATGACGCATATCAATAAAAGGTGCCGAGATATTGATGCCATAGTATGGAACGCGCTTGATTAATAACCAATCTGCCTGGTCGTCATTAAACTCAGCGATAGCACGACGCTCGTCACACCACTTATGCACGTGCTCCACCAACGGCCAGAGCGGCAGTTCACCTTGACGCTGATCCAGCTTGTAAGCCCACTGGCGCAGCGTTTCGTTGTACTCGATCAGCTTGTCATCCTCCCGAATTAACGGCATCATGTCGTAGTCGGGTTTGCCCGTTGGGATGGTTCCCATACGCGTGTCAAGACCGGAATTAAAATTACGTTCATTCACGAGCCTTTTTAGTGTCGGAGGGGTACATGACTCAATCTGCACCCAAACCACGGGAAAGCGTCCACTCACACTCTGTTTGTTGGCGTAATGCTGGGAATCATACTCGCAATGAAAGCTCTTTAAAACCATAATATCACGATTCTGCCACCCGCCAGATTTCGACATATTGATACTATTGTCCTTTTCAGCGTCTACGGTGACACAACCTACACTCATCTCCTCCCCGTCTACGACAACCTTATTATTGATCATCGAGCGTATAAACTCGGTGTTCGATGCGCGAGGGCCAAAGAAACGATTGTAGATCTTGTGGCGCGTTTCCTTCTCCCTGTTGGCACCTGTGGCGTCGTACTTCTCTTTCCACTCGTTGGTGTCCTTATCGGCAATGTCATCGGCTTCAAGGATTGGAGCCAGCAAGAGGGCCATCAGGCGCTTCAGCGTACCCTTACCACTGGTAGGATCACCCACGCCCAATATGATGTACGTCAGGCGGCAACGCTGCGTTGGGTCAGCATAAAATTTATAGTAGCACAAAGTCATGCAACAGCCCATCATGGCAGCAGAAGAGAAAAGCAGGAAAGGCCAGAGGCGGCGGGGATGGGGCTCGCAGACCTCGCGAAGACAGGGATAGACGTCGAAGAACTGCTCTATCTGGTCGCACCACTTGTCGAAAGGAAGGTCGGCCATCGGGTCAACGTCCTTTGACACTACCGACGCCTGGACTAAACTGATACCCGCCTTATCCATCAACTCCTTCAGAGCCTTCGGATAGCGCGTCAGCAGTTTCTTCTTGGCAGCCGACTGGCACAGGTCTTCCACTTCGTCAGGCCGTGGATTCCATTCTTTCACCCAGTCGAGACGATAGGCCATAGCGATGGCTTTCTGCGGGTCGTTGTCGTTGTAGTAGCAGAGCCAGTGAGAAGTCTCGGTCTGCATCCGGTCGTGCTTCGTATGCGGAGGCAGACTTGGCCCGTAGTACTCGTTGAGCACCTTGATGAAGGCTTCGTCTTCAGGCGAGAACTCTACCGGTGAATTCGACTGAGGCGCAACGCCTGGCGCAACGGCAGCGGGCTGCGTTGCCGCAGATTCTGCCGTCTGTTTGCGCGACTCCTTGCGCTGCCGTTCCAATTCCTGCCAACGGGGTTGCGTTGGTTCCGACTCTCCACGACGGTAAGCCTCGCCATAGCGTGCTTCGTAGGCAGGATTCTCATAGGTGAAAAGTTCCTTCCAGTCGATATACTTCACGTCGCTCATCTTCGGAATGAAGTGGGCGTGGTCAGCGTTCTTCGTCTGCGAATCGCAGTAGTCTAAAATGCCGAGCATATCCGCCATCTGGTAGGAATTGTCCATGAGATTTCCCCATTCTTCCCTTGCCTTGAAAACAACCTTTACGCCCTCGCCGCTTGCCGTTACAAAAATCCAGACGATACCCAAATCATTGAAGTCCTCGCGCTTGAGCCACTCTTCGATACGAGCCTCCGGGTTGGTGACGTGGTCACCATCGACCACCGCCAATCCTGAAAGGTAACCGTTCGACTGCACGCGCCACAGTCCTATGCGCCCCCAACGATCCTTGCTCTCGGTGAAGTGCGTCACCGTGGGAATAACGGCAGGAAGCGAGCTCTTCAACTGCGAGATGTAGAGCTTCACGCGTTGCAGGTCGTCGCTGGGCATGCGCTTCTTTGTACGGCGCTCGTCATTCTTCAATTCTTTGGCCAACCACTTCTGGTATGCCTCACACTCGGTGACTTCCTTCACAAATTCGTCTACCGTCTGACGCGCTATGGCTTCCGCCATCCTGCGCTTCATCTCGCGGTAATTGTCGACGAGTTCATTGTTCTTGGGGTGCTCCATCATGTTTTTGAGCCCCTCTTCAACCAGCTCACGAGTAGTTGCGTTGATGCTTGTTTGGAATACACGTTTCATGACTTGGTTCCTCCTTTCATAATACTGTTAACGACTCGGTTAAATCTCTCTGAAGCGGGCAGACGGCGCACTACCAACTGCACTTGACGCAAAACCTCGGCCTGCCAGTCGCGAGTGTGCTTGGCAATGTTGATGGTGCCAGTGAATGTCAGTTCGCCTTTCGACTCATTGAGCCAGCACTGAAGACCATCCTCTGAGACCACACGTAGGTTGTCTGGCATCTTCACTGGCTGCTTGGGCTTCAAGTCACGGGTTAGCAAGTTAAACTGATCCAAAACATCGGCGTACTGGTCTGCACTGGACTTTTTAGTCTTCAACGTGATCATGCGCGAAGGGTCTGTGCCGGTTGTGTCCCACGATTTACCACCGCCTTTGCAGCTTTTTACGTTGGCTTGTGATGACGGGCCGTCGTTAAACGGCGTGAACTCGAAACTATTGTCTGAGGGGTCGATGATACCGACTCCGCGAGTTCTAATTTTCTTTGTCTTTTTGTCGTTTATTTCCATAATTTGTTACCTTTAAACAATTTTAAACTCTATTCCCAGTTTCTCGAGCGTGTCGAAGTAGTAGCCGACCCATTCCTCTGCATTTTCCTTGCAATCGAAAGAATCGATGTCGAAAACCCTCTCGAAGACATTGCCAAGCAGATGGCAGATCGCCGAATACTTCCCCTGGCGCAAAGTAAACTTCTCGTTGGAGATAATCTCCAATTCAAACACCAGCGATTCGTCTTTCACGTCGAGCGTAACGCCCAGACGCTTCAGGCTCTCCACCCGATGGAGCAGCACCTCGTCAACTTTGTCCTCAGGGTTCTCCAACGCCACGCCCAGCATTTTGGCCAATGCCAGAGCGCCGACCTTGTCGCCTACCTTACAGAGATAGTTAAAACCGATGCACTCCGAATCCGTGAAATCCGATAATGGTTGGAACTTTTCGCAGGGCGTTGTCATCCACCACCGATTACCAAGGAATGTTACCACATAAGGGACTGCCATGTAACTATCGTAAATGACTGCCCTGAACTCATTACCACACTTCGTTGATTTATTCCGTGTGGCTCCGCTTAATACAGACTTCTCTTGTCTGTTGATGTTATTCTTCATTTTTTTTTCTTAAATTAATTAATAATGTGGGGCCTGCCTTGGCGCCTTATTGGCAGGCTCCTCATTTCCTACAACTCTACTCGTCGTACACAAGTTTGATTCCACTACGGTGGGCACAGCTGAGTATTCTCATGTAGAGCCGTCCAAGCAGATCGTCGATATGACCGATGCCAGTCACATGGAGTCCAAGCCCCGTCCAACAATCGATCAAGTTGTCGGCGATTTCCAGAGCCATGTCTTCGTCATGGCCCCGAAGAGCATCCACCATGTCAGCACGCAGATTCTCGGGAATCCAGTCTGGCACGGTCATGTTAAACAAACTGAGGCAGAAACTGTCGGGTTCATAACCTCGGTTCAGTTCACTGTAGAAGATTTTCATCTTCCTGTCTTTACGAATCTTACCACCTTTAGCAGCTTGAAACGCTTTGGGTTTTCTATTCTTCATCGTTTTTTATTTAAAAATAAAATGTGTATTATTTGAGAGGCACGCCTCTCTACAAGTGGCGCTCAAAATAGGAGTTTTCTGATGATTTTGCAGAAAAACTCCTATTTCACAAAATCAACTCCTATTATTGTGAATACAAAACCTATGAAATGATTATAAAAAAAAGCTGCAAAAACCCCTATCCGTGAGGCATTTGCAGAAATTATATAAAAAATAACTCAGAAACTTGAGTTCCTATTTTGCGAGTGCGTTTTATTCCTATTCAAAAATACCCTTATGGCTGGTATCGCGAAGATCTCCCTCTAATTCTTCTGGATTATTGGGTGTTTTGATACCATACATCCAAGGATCTGTATCTTCCTCTATCGCTTCTTTGTCGGACTTGACTCTCGGAGGAGCTATTTTGCTGATGATAGCATCTAAGACAGAAGTGTTGCGGGGCGCGTTTTTTTCGCTATATTTGTAAAAGTCCTTTTCCGTAAACTCTATTGGCTCAGATGTCTTTACCTTTTTACCCGTCCTCTCGTCAAGCACTTTTCGAGATTTGCCATTCATAAATCGAGAACAGACAATCTGCCAAATACCAGGTCCCTTTTTGCTCTTATCAAGAAGTCGCACTTCATTCCCCTCTTCTTTAATTTCCACATAATAATTATAGAGCGTATAGATGAGGTACCATAGTTCGTTCGTATTACTTGTCCATACAATGCGTACATCCGTTTCCCCTCCAGAGAAAACTTGGTTGAACAGATACTTATTTATAGCAGTGTTTTTTATACTTTCATCTTTTGTTATATTTTCGTCAAATTGGAATTCCTCATCTACCTCATTATACTTCTGTAGGTCGCCGTCAATAAACCTTTTTCCCTTATCGTCTCTTTTACTAAGCATCACGTAGAATTTTTCTAATATCTTGTTCAACAAGCGATCATTCACATTCAAATGGAATGAATATCTTGAATAGTCAGACACAGGCGTCTTGTCCTTTTTACTTCCTTTGGAGGAAATTCTTTTGTGCACTACTTTCATAGAAGAACGAGGTCTTCTGTCATGAGCAACATCATCTATATCTTCAGACAAATAAGAATCGGATGAGGCATAATCATCCAGCCACATTTCCAAATCGTCAGCATATTGTGAAAGGCTTGTAATTACATTATCCTCTTCTTGTTTTACAATACTAACATGCATACCAATTTCAGCAAGCAGAGCATCTTTGATTAAATCACTGTAATAACTATCGGGATGCCTTGACATAACAACAGCGACCGTATAAAAGACAGAGCAAACCGCTGTCTCGTATTCCTTGTCGTCAACGTCACCTTGATGCACTAAAGGCCATAACTTGTAGCGAATAATAAGTTCCTGCCACAAGCAATGAATATAATCCAGCTTATCCGACCCTTCCTCCAGAATATCATCAATTACCTCTACAGACTCCACAAACACCTCTGTTGGTGAGAACATCAGATAGCGCATCCTTGCTTGAAAGTTTTGGAAAGCTGTCTGGCATGCGCTAAGCAGTGGATGGTCATGATACCATTTCCTTACCTTTTCTTGCTGGTTTTGATCTAATCGGTTGCTCATGATAATCACAATCTTTTTCTTTTTTTAGCATTTCGTCAAGCCAATGGAATAATTCAAATTCAAAAAAGCTGTGCTTCTGACCATCACGAAAATCTGACAGAATCTTTTCTGCCATATCATCGTCATGAAGCATTAACTCGTCGCATGTATACTTTGATTTGTCGTTGAACTCAACTTTAAGACGATAACCATTGGTAGCAACAAGACTAACCATCTGTTTTATGTCTTTCAGCTTTCTTTTTATCAATTCTTTTTTCTTTGGAGCGTCTACCTGAAGTTTCGCTTTTGCACCGCCAAGTTCTGACAACATGTTCATAAGTTGACGAAGGTGTCCCGTAGTTTCAACAGCTGTTTCGATGGGAGTCTCAAACTCAGGATTGGTAAACTCAAAATAGATGTGTTTGACAATAGCCCCGTCATCTTTTCTTCTTTGCTTCAAGAACTTGAAAAATTCAGTAGGAAGATATTTATACCGGATTTCAATCTCTAAACCCGTTCCCTGGTCTTTTAATATTCTGTTCATATTATCTTCCAAAAGTTTTGCAACGGTATCGGGGTCTGACCAAGCATCTGTCTTCATCTGTATAGCCAATTGTCCAATACCGGGACGATTGTCAATTATGATATAAGAATACGGAAAAGTATCTTTTAATATTTTAGCTCCACTCAACTCCCATATATTGACAGTCCCAGGATTGTGCAATTTGAGCAGTGTTACGTAGTTTTCGTTTCTTAAAATGCTATTTGGCAACACTTTGTCACCAGTTTCAGGCTCCTTTCCAATTGGCATGCGCTTGTCATCCTTGAAGACACCCATCAATATTTTTTCGAAAGTTTCTTGGGCTTTTGATAGATCTGTTGTTTCTGCTACGACAGACTGAGTCCAATCCGTTTCTTTGGTATGACTGGACACCAAAACAAATTTGTATAATCGGTATTTATCCATAGGCATAATAAATTATAGAAAAAACACGCCACAAAGTTACAACTTTTTTCTCAATATATGCACATTTTTTCCATAAAAGTAGATAAGTAGGAAAGTAGGTAAGTGGACATTAAGGGTTTCAGAGGGAGAAGAGAGATAGTATAATACGAATAAATATTCATAATAATAAATAAATATAAATAATAACTTCTACTTATAATGTCTCTCTGCTGCCTCCAAACTGGTTAATGTCCACCTTCCTACTTTCCGCACTTCCTACTACGAAATACGGTGGGATATATAGAATCAATTGAACTCGTAATAAAGCGATTTTTGAAATTTATTTACATTACAAACAGACTTTAGATTGCCTAAAAATCAGGGCTAAGTAAACCTGGAGTTTACATAGACTAAACTGGGACTTTACTTAGCCTAAAGTCCCACTTTACCCTATCTAAACTCCAAGTCCCCGTTTTAGGGCGTTTTGGAGCGGTTTGTTGGAAATAATTGACGCGCGATAATTCTTTACATTTTCTTGATATAAATATACTTCGGGTAACGGCCTAAGACGGTGAGAGTGACTGGACATATCCAAATTTCACGCGTAAAACCGGTGAGACCATTCACCTGATAGGTGGCTCCAGCAAAGAGACCTGAGTCCAATTGTTCGCACTCGAAATAACCATTTAGATTTGTGAGATGTTTCTTGCGGGGGCGTACAAGTACACGCACACGGTTGTCTTTCTTGGTATCCAGAAAAGTCAGCAGATGGTTAGAGCCACCTACCATTGAAAGGTTGGATCGGTCGCCTGGCCAAGGCATATCGATATACCATACATTGTCGTCATAGACGAACTGGAGATCATACTCTCTATGACGGAAACCAAATATGCCTTTTGCATAAACTCCTGCGAGTTTAGCGTACGTTGTGATTGTATTAAACATTAGATCAAGATTTAAAACGTGCTTCAGGGTGTTTCCCATTTGCGGTTGCAAAGTTACAACATTTTTATGGTTATTGAAAAGATTCTTGCCTTTTTCTTGTTCGTTTCGGAAATAATTCTTAACTTTGCCCTCGGTTCGGGGAGAAATCCGGACTAATAACGCATTCGCTATTATTTCGCGTTCAGCCAAAAGCCTCGGAAACTTCTTGGAAATAAAACGCAACGAGATAATACGTGACGAGGTGTCGTAATGGGCATCTTGCGCAGTCTTATAAATACGAATGCACTTACACTTAGGTGTGGTGCATACTTGTAAGACTGCCGAGGTTTCCATCCGAGGCTGCCTCGAAGCTGAACGCAAAAGGTGCATCACACTTTCTGCGTCTTGGCGTGATTGATAGTTGAGTGCATAGTAAAACTACCAATCAAAACAAATGGCAAATAAAAATCTAAACGCTGCCAAGGAAGCAAAGAAAGATGAGTTCTACACGCAGTTGGAGGACATCAATAATGAGTTGCGGCATTATCGTGAGCACTTTCGAGGAAAGACTGTGCTTTGCAACTGCGATGATCCTCGCGTGAGCAACTTCTTCACCTATTTTGCCTATAACTTTGAGTTCCTGGGATTGAAGCGACTCATCACTACATGTTACAAGAACCAAAATGCAGATCTATTCAGCCAGCATACGTCTGAAAAGGCTGTCTATCTGATATACGAAGGTGACAAGAACGGCAATAATATCCCTGACCCAGAGGAAATTGGCATCCATCAGCTAAAAGGTGATGGTGATTTTCGGAGCCAGGAATGTATCGAATTGTTGAAACAGGCAGACATCGTTGTTACGAATCCACCCTTCTCGCTGTTCCGTGAATATGTTGCGCAATTGATGGAATATGATAAGAAGTTTTTAATTATAGGAAATGTCAATGCCAATACGACAAAAGAAATATTCCCATTGATAAAGGACAACAGAATGTGGATGGGTGCCAGTATTCATAGCGGTGACAGGAAATTTTGGGTTCCAGATGATTATGAATTAAATGCGGCCGGCTGTGGTATTGATGAAACAGGCAGGAAATTTATTAGAGTAAAAGGTGTTCGATGGTTTACAAATCTTGATTATAAAGAACGTCATGAAAACTTGATCTTATACAAAAAATATTCTTCAGAGTTTTATCCGAAGTATGACAACTTTGATGCTATAGAGGTAGGAAAGACAGAGGAAATACCTTGTGATTATGATGGTGTGATGGGTGTCCCTGTAACATTTCTTGATAAATACAACCCTGATCAATTTAAAATACTTGGTATCACCAAAACATGGTTCGGTATGGCCTGTAAGATATACGGAGAGCAAATCCAAGTTGATAAGAATGGTAAAGAAAGCCGTGTAACAAAACTAAATGATGGTGCCGTACTTGAAGTTTCAACCCCTCCAGACGGTAAGACATATTACAAGGTTGACGGCAAGAATTATATACAAACATACCCAAGAATTCTCATAAGAAAGAAATAATATGGAAATCAAACTACAATCAATCCGAGTTCGTGACCTTGTGGCAGGTTATGAGAATGATGCCGATAAAGGTGTGTGGGGCTATGGTGGAAGGCTCGACATCAGGCCTCCATATCAGCGAGAATTCCGTTATGACCTGAAACAAAAGCAGGCTGTTGTCAATACGATTCTGAAGGGCTTCCCACTCAACATCATGTATTGGAGTGTAGTGGGCGATGACAAGTATGAGATGATAGACGGCCAGCAGCGCACACTCAGCATTTGTGAATATCGCTACCATGATTTCAATATCGTTGATCCGGAGCGTGGCACACTTTACTTCGGGTCTCTGACAGATGAAGAAAAGGAACATTTCTTAGACTATCAACTATCTGTCTATTTGTGCACAGGTACAGACAAAGAAAAGCTCGACTGGTTCCGTGTCATCAATATTGCTGGCGAGCGCTTGCTCGACCAAGAGCTGCTGAATGCCATCTATGTTGGCCCATTCGTAACGGATGCCCGCCGTCACTTCTCAAAAGACGGTTGCCCTGCCTATAAGATGGCAGCAGACTTGCTTAATGGTATCGCCCGGGAACAGGCTTATTTGCATACCGTCTTTCAATGGGCAGCACGTCGGGAGGGTATTAAGGAAGTGAGTGAATACATGTCTAAACACCAACATGATGCCAATGCCAACCAGCTTTGGGCCTACTTCTCAGCCATTGTGACCTGGGTACGTTCCACCTTTATTAATTACCGCAAGGAAATGAAGGGATTGGATTGGGGATTGCTGTATGACACCTACCACGAACAGATTTACGATACAAACGAACTGGAAAAGCGCATCCACGATCTGATGGAAGATGACGAAATCATGAAGAAGAGTGGCATCTATAGTTATGTGCTGAGTGGCGACCTGCGTGACCTCTCTTTCCGTACCTTCGACAAGAAACAGAAGCGAGAAGCCTACGAACGCCAGCAAGGCATTTGCGCCCATTGCGGCAAACACTTTGAACTTGAAGAAATGGAGGCCGACCACATCACGCCCTGGGTAGAGGGTGGCGTAACAACAGCTGAGAACTGCCAGTTGCTCTGCCGTGAGTGTAATAGAAGAAAGGGATCAAAATAAAATTCATATATCATTAAAAATAAGAATTATGAGGAAGATACTATTTATTATGTTACTCATCTGCTCGACAAGCGTTTCAGCCCAAGACGTTATTGTGAAGAAAGATGGAAGTACGATTATTTCTAAAGTGCTTGAGGTAAATATCGCAGATATTAAATATAAAAAGTACTCTAATCAGAATGGACCGACCTATACAATCAGCAAGTCGGAGGTAATGGCTATCAATTATGAAAATGGAGAGAAAGATGTGTTTACTACGCAATCTCAGGAAACATTATCTTCTGATGCATTGGCAAATCAAACACCTCGATTGATAAGAAGAAATAAAGCGAAAAATAACTCTGATATAATTGACAGTTATAATGCCGTAATCAAGCAGACAGAACAGTCGTTGAAGAAAGATGCCTCTTATATTACCGCTTTTCTGGGTGTAAATACTTCCTCTGTTCTTTCAAATGAGGATTTAGAAGTGTCTTTTAATAATATTTATTGGGATAGTAGTTTTGAGATTATTCTCGAGAATAAATCAGACAGGGTTATTTATATAGACAAGGGGAATTGCTTTAGGGTTGTCAATAAAGAACCTTATTGTTATTATAACGGAACTGAGCAAACTACGACAGGTAGCAGTAGTGGAGGTGGGGTTTCATTAGGTATAGGCTCCGTTGCCAGTGTTATGGGCATTGGAGGTGTAGTAGGTCAGTTGGCAAGTGGATTAAGAGTTGGCAGTGGATCTACTAGATTTTCATCAACGACTTTTGTGTCACAACGAGTTATAGCTATACCTCCACATTCCCAAAAAAGTCTATGTGAGAACAAGATATTAAAAATAAGTAGTTCTTGCTACAGAGTGATAGATCCTCTCGAGGAATTCAAAATACATGAAACAGGAAGTGATGGAGCACGTAAATATGGTGGTTGGGAGAAATCTGCTACACAGTTTGGATTAAATAAAGGGGATGTAAAAATAGGACAGGTACTAACTTATACTGAGGACAACTCTCCTTACCAAAGAATATATACCCTGACATATTCAAGTGACGAAAGTTTCAATACATATTCTGTTGTAAATTTTACTCTCTATTTGAGACATGTTATTGGTAAAAAATTCTGGACAGATAAAGGTATGGATAAAATTGATTATATAAAAAAAGACCGTGTAATTGAATGTAGAGACGCAAAATTTTGAATGACCTATTAGGTACACATGAAACAGATAACATAACGACTATGAAGGAAAAATCTAAATCATATCAGACATCGGCCAAGACAATGTATGCGGCCATGACGATTCTTTCTAAGAACGGAGGGAGCATGCCTATTCGGATTTTGATGCAAGAGATAGAAAAAGCCGTTGAACTTTCAGATTGGGAAAAGGAAGTTTTGGAGAATACTGGTAATATTCGATGGCAAAGTAACATGCACTTCACTTCCGTGGACTATGTGCGTGCTGGTTTCCTGATTAAGAAGAAAGGCACTTGGACTATTACACCCGAGGGTGAGGAGAATATGAAACTGGGACCTGAGAGACTGCGTGATTTGGCTTGGCAACGCTATCATGAATGGTACAGGTCGAAAGAACCTGTCAAAGTAGTTAAGCCTGCAGAGCATCAGGATGAAGAAAACGACCCTGCCAAAGAAAACATCATAGAACTGGAAACACTTGAAGAAAGGGCTGCTAACGGTATCCGTGAATACCTGAAGAGTAAGAGCCCGTATGAGTTCCAGGATATGGTGGCAGCATTGCTGAGAGCTATGGGTTATCACACACCATTCATCGCTCCAAAAGGCAAGGATGGTGGTGTTGACATCATCGCTTATGTTGATCCGCTGGGTGCTCAGACACCACGCATCAAGGTTCAGGTGAAGCATAAGCCTGAGACAGCTATCGGTGCTTCTGACATCCGTGCGCTGTTGGGTGTGCTACGTGCTGGAGATATCGCATTATTCGTAACCAGCGGCACATTCTCTGCCGATGCCAGAAGTACGAGTACCAGCTCTCGTGAATTCATCCGGCTTATAGATGGTGATGACTTCATCGACATGTGGCAGGAGTATTACGACAAGATGTCGGACGAGGATAAGAACATGCTGCCGCTGAAGCGCATCTCGTTCTTAGGGAATAACGAGTGACACAAGGTGTCGTCGTAATCTTGCAAACTTGCATCTTGCATGCAATTCATGTAATGAAAATCAGTAACTATAAGGGAACTCGGGAGGCGTACACGGCTCTTTTGGAGAAGATCGTGGATGCTTCTTTGCGCATGGGCTTGGAACTGAATCTAAGGCAGCAGTCGGCTTTGGCAATGTTGCTGGAGGGGGCTTCGTATAATGATATTGCTCAGAGTTTTAATATTTCCCGGAGCGATGCCGTCATAATGACCAATGATGCGGTGAATGAGTTGAAGCTGTTTCTGAATAGGCTGGGCAGTATCGAGAGAATACAGGAAGAGGCTGACAAGAAGATTGAGAGATACAAAACCCGGTATCGGCAACAGATACGGGATCTGCATGACGAAATAGAACGGCTCAAAGGGGATTATCAGCCCGAAGCTGATGAGCATCCTGTTTAAGGCTGGCTATATCACGCTTGGTGATGTGGCAAAGGAGGATAGAGATGTTTTGAAGGGGTTGCCTGGCATGACTAAAGACATGATGCGGGATCTCGAAAAATATATTGAACTCAGCAATAATGCTGAGTAGAAAGTGTGGGCGCAGAAAACACATGGTGTCAGGAACAGCGTGTTATTACACAATAGTCCTGACACCGTGTGTTATGACTCAGGTATTATGACTCAGATCTGTCCCCGCGGCCATTGTGATCCCGACGATGTCACGCACACGGGGACAATCCCCGTGTGAACATGTACTTTCACATTCATAACTTTATTTTCTTACAATGACTGCATTTGGATAGTTCTTTGGATTGAACTTGAAGATATCGTCACTCACGCCAAACTTGATTTTGGTCACTGTCATGGTCATCGACACGCCGCTCTGCTTGGCCTTCATCTCGCGGAAATAGTACTTGTACTTGTCAATCTTTACCACAACCTTCTTAGGGTCGTCCTTTTTGACGGGATTGGTGAATGTCAACTCGTAGTACCGCCCGCTGACCTTTACCGTAGCGGTCTTATAATCTTTATCCATATTGAAGTCGATGTCGTAGTCGCTTTCGGACTTCTTGGCTGTTTTCTTGATGGTGAGGGTGTCCTTGACTTCCTTGCCTTTCTTCTTGAGGTCGATATGCCGGTAATTCCATTCTTGTGTCCCGTCGAAGCCCTCCTCCGTCCTGACTTCCCTGCCTAATACTTTCATGACCATGGTGGCTTTCGACTTTTCGTTTTTCATGGCCACCGTTGCAGTCATACCCGTTAGTTTTATCACCATACGTGCTTCTATAGTCATCGTCATCTCCAGACCGGCGGGATTTGACATGACTTTTTCGCACTTCCGCATAATCTCTGTCACTTGCGGGTCTATCTGTGCCAGCGCATTCATTGTGCCGCAGAGTGTCAGGATAGCGGCAAGCATCCAAATTTTCTTCTGTTTCATATTTGTTATTTTATGACTTTATTCAGTAGGAAAGGTAAAATCGGTCTTCAAAACGCCGTCGCCGCACGCACACGGGGACTGTCCCCCTGTTGACCCCGCTGCGCGCTGAGCATATCAGTAGCCGAGGGGTTCGCCAACGAGGATGACGGTGTGCTTGCCCCGGGGGGAGTTGCGGAGGAAGTGGACGTAGTTGCAGATGCTCTCCGGGGAGTTGCAGTTGTGGCAGACGCCGTCGGTCTGACAGGGCGTCTTGATGTCGAAGCGGGCGGCATTGATGGGCGACGCGGTGCTGCGGGCACGGGCGAGGGCGGCCTCTACGGTCTGGGCCACCTTGTTCAGGCCGATGACGAAGATGACTCGTTTGGGTCCCCAGGTGATGGCTGCCACACGATTGCCGTTGCCGTCGATGTTGACGATGACACCGTCTTCGGAGATGGCGTTGGCGCTGGAGAGGTAGACATCGGTGGTGAAGGCACGAACGTACATCTGCACCTTCGCCTCGTCGCCTTCGACGAGGTCACGGTCGAGCACCTCGTAACAGCCTTTCTGGCGGAGGGCGTCGGGGATGCCGATGTCGCGGATGGTCATCGAGCCGCCCCAGGTGACGCTGCTGCCTGCGGGGATGAGTTCCAACACTTTGCCGACGGCCTCTTCGGCGGTCGGACAGTAGAATGCCTGCATGTTGCGGCGCGCGAGATTCTTGATCATGCGCTCTGCCAGGCGGGCGTTGCGTAGTTCGATAGGTTTCATATCATTATTAGTTGGTGTTCTAAAGTATCTGGTGCTCCATGAGGCGGCGCTCGGCGAGCTCGGCGTATTTCGTGCCGGGCCGGCCATAATTGGCATAGGGATAGATGGAGATGCCGCCACGGGGCGTGAAGAGGCCCACGACCTCGATATATTTGGGATCCATCAGGCGCACCAGGTCCTTCATGATGATGTTCACACAATCCTCGTGGAAGTCGCCGTGGTTGCGGAAGGAGAATAGGTAGAGCTTCAGGCTCTTCGACTCCACCATCCGCTCGCCGGGAATATACAGAATCTTGATCTCCGCAAAGTCAGGCTGCCCCGTGATGGGACAGAGCGACGTGAACTCAGGGCAGTTGAACTGCACCCAGTAATCGTTGTCAGGATGTTTGTTGACAAACGTCTCGAGCACCTCGGGCGCATAGTCCATCCGATACTCGGTCTTCTTGCCGAGGGCCTGCAGACCCTCTTTCTCTCTTTGCTCGCTCATAGACTTAATTCAGATTCAGTTTAAAGATGTTATACACCATTCCATTATCGTAGACATCCTCCTGGTCGTGCTCCTTGGTGAACTTCACGACGCGGATGGTGACGGGCAGTACAAGAATCTCGTAGACGGTCTTCAGGGTCACCTGGGTGATGACCAGCGACGGCATCTCCTCCCAGGGGATGACGCCTCCGAGGGCCAGCGGGAAGAAGATGATGGAGTCGGTCAGCTCGCCGAAGATCGTGCTGAGTACGGCACGGGCAGAGAAATTCTTACCATTCGACGACAGCTTCATGCGGCTCATCACATAGGCATTCACGAACGAGCCGCAGATGAAGGCCAGGAAGGACGCACCCGCGATACGGGGAGCAAGGCCGAAGATCTGATGGAAGCCCTCCTCACCATCCCAGTAAGAGGCGCCGGGTATCCAGTCGGCGATGGCTCCCATCGTCACGAAGAAGAAGTTCATGGCGAAGCCGAGCCAGATGAGCATGCGCGTGCGACCATAGCCCCACACCTCGCACACCACATCATTAATAATATAGCTGACGGGGAAGACAATCAGTCCGGCCGTCATGTTGGCAGGTCCCAGGGAGATCTGCTTGGTCTCAAGCACGTTTGCCGTAATCAGGCAGACGCAGAACAGGATGCTGTAGAACATGAACAGCACGCTGATACGTTGTTGTTTTTTTTCCATATTTTTGTTTTGTTAAAGGGGGTATTCGCCGACCCCTGTGTTTTCTTGTTATATCAGGTAGAACAGCCAGCCCATGTAGAGCACGAAGCATCCTACCAGGACTGCGCCCTCACGGCGCGAGACATACCACTTGGTGAATGCGAAGAGCCACATGAAACCGATGGTCACCAACAACGTCATCAGGTCGACGATTGTGATGCCCATGATACGCAAGGGGTGAATCACGGCCGTCGTGCCGAGGATGAGCAGGATGTTGAACACATTGGAACCAATGACATTACCGATGGCGATGGCAGAGCGGCCTTTGTAGGCAGCCACCACACTCGTAGCCAATTCCGGCAGCGACGTGCCGCCAGCCACGATGGTCAGGCCAATGACACTCTGGCGCACCCCAAAGCGATGGGCCACATAGGTGGCAGCATCGACGAAGAGGTTACTGCCGTAAATCAGACAGCCCAGTCCCACGGCTATCCAGAAGAGGTTGCGACCCAGGTGAGAGTAATCCTTCGGCAACTCGGCATTGTCCTCCAGCTCTTCCTCCGTAGGCATCAAGCCGTCTTTCTTTGCAGCATGAAAGGTGTAGATCATAAAACCGATGAAGCCGATAAGGAGGATGACACCGTCAGAGCGGGTGATCTCGTTACCCCAAAGGTGAGGTGAGTCCATATCGTCGAAGCAGAGCACGAACAGCAGCAGCGAAGCGCCGACGGCGAAGGGGATATCCTTGCGGACAGTAGACTTCGACACCACCATTGGCGCCACCAAAGCGGAGCAGCCGACAATCAGCGTCGTGTTAAAAATATTCGAACCTATCACATTACCAACGGCGAGGTCGGCAGTACCCTTCAGGGCAGACACCAGACTGACGAACAACTCTGGTGCCGACGTTCCTGCTGCCACAATGGTCAGACCGATGATAATCTCGGGCACATGCATGCCACGAGCCAGCGAGGAGGCACCTTCCGTCAGGCGGTCAGCACCCCATAGGACGAGCGCCACACCAATGATGATAAACAGAATATTCAACCAAGTCATATAAACAGATTCTTTACGTTATTTTCAACTATCCTCTTCGTCCCAGTCGTCATCGTCGAAGAACACCCCGAAGTCGCCTTCCAATGAGGGCTCCACAAAGGCATCCATCGCACGACGGTCTTTCTTCGTAGGTCGGCCAGTACCGCGGGCACGGTTCACAAATCCGCTGATGCGGTTCATCTCCAACAGTTCGTACTGGTCGGGCGTCGTCACATTCTCATAGATCTCAGGAATCAGCTTCGCCCCCACCCTTTGCTCGATAGGCTTCAGGATGCGAAAGGAGTAGGTCACCGGAGGCTTACGCACGCTGACGGTCTCACCCGCCTTGACGGTATGCGAGGGTTTCACGTTGACGCCTCCGATGGTCACCCGCCCGTTCTTACAGGCGTCGGCAGCGATGGAGCGCGTCTTGAAGATGCGCGCGGCCCACAGCCATTTATCTATACGGGCTATTTCGGACATTTATTCTTCCCCAGCTTGTTGTATTGGTTCATCGTGATGTCGATACCGGCAAGCACGAAACTCTTGATGATCTCCACACCCAGGTCGATACTGGGCTGGAGCGTCTTCAGTTCTTCTTCGGAATAGCGGCCCAGCACCCAGTCTACCTGCATGCCGCGGGGGAAGTCGTTGCCGATGCCCATCCGCAGGCGCGCATAGTCCTGACCGATCAGCTGCTGGATGTGTCCCAGACCGTTATGTCCGCCATTACTGCCACCGGCCTTCAGGCGGAACTCGCCCAGGGGCAGGGCCACATCGTCGCTGATGACGAGCAGCCGCTTCTGGTCGATGTCCTCCTTATTCAGCCAATAGCGCACGGCATTGCCGCTGAGGTTCATGAACGTCGAGGGTTTCAGCAGGAATACTTTCCGTCCCTTGAGCGACGTCTCGGCCACGAAGCCGTAGCGCCGGTCGTCAAAATGAATATTGGATGCCTTAGCAAAAGCATCCAATACCATAAACCCTGTGTTGTGGCGGGTCAGTTCGTATTCGTCACCGACATTGCCCAAGCCAACAATCAAGTATTTGTCCATGAACTACTGTCAACTGTCAACTGTCAACTTATTGAGCAGCCTCGGCAGCAGCGGCAGAGCGCGATGCACGGGTAGCCTTCACGGAGCAGACAACCACCTGAGCGGGAGTAGCGATCTCCAGACCCTCGAACGACAGGTCGGCCACCTTGATGGCCTTGCCAAGGGCGAGGTTCGTCACGTCGATCTCCAAAGCCTCGGGAATTTGCTTGTAGGGAGCGGTCACATTCAGCTGGCGCACAGCCTGACTCAGACGACCACCATCACGCACACCCTGGGCGTGACCAGTCAGCTTCACGGGAATACCGATGGTAATGGCCTTCTCCTCGTTCACCTCAAAGAAGTCGATATGGAGCAGGGCATCCGTGGTGGGATGGAACTGCAGCTCCTTCATCACGGCCTTGTGAGCCTCACCGTCGATGGTCAGGTTGATCACATACACGTCGGGAGAATAAACCACCTTGCGGAGCTGAGTAGCGGGGATTGCGAAGGCAATAGCCTCGGGGAGGCCGTTCTCACCCTTCTTCTCACCATACAGATTACAGGGCACGAGACCCTCCTTGCGCAGCTCGCGGGCTGCCTTCTTGCCTGTTGTGGCACGCTTCTGGCCACTAACGCTAAATTCTTTCATAATTGTGTTACTCTAAATTAAGAATTAATACTTTGCCTAATTCACCATCACACGTAATTTTACAATGTGCTTTGCGAAAAAGCGGTGCAAAGGTACATAAATAATCTGAAATGGAAAAATGAAAGAATGAAAAAATGAAAAAAAAGATGTTTTTTTAGTTTTTTTCTTGCATAAACAAGGAATTTTATATACCTTTGCATCAAGAAACAACAAAAAAAACATCAAGTGAGATGATTAACAGGGAAATTATCAGAATCAAGATTGTTCAGTTAACCTATGCTTACTATCAAAACGGTAACAAGAACATCGACACGGCTGAGAAGGAGTTATTTTTCAGTCTGTCAAAAGCTTATGACCTTTACAACCACCTTCTGTCGCTGATCGTTGCAGTAACCCGGGAAGCCCAGCGCCGACTGGAAATCGCACAGGCCAGAGCCAAGCGCGAAGGGCTGGCAGAGCCCTCGCAGAAATTCGTGTACAACCGCTTCGCCATCCAGCTGCAGGAGAACAAGGCGCTGAATGAGTTTATCGGCAACCAGAAAGCCGTCTGGGCCGACACGCCCATTCCGGGTCAGCTCTTCGAGGCCATCGAGGCCAGCCAGATTTATCAGGACTACATGGCGAGCAGCGAAGACAGCTACGATGCCGACCGCGAGTTGTGGCGCAAGCTCTACAAGACTTTCATCCAGGAGAACGCCGACCTCGACGCCGTGCTCGAAGACCAGAGCCTCTACTGGAACGACGACAAGGAGATTGTAGACACCTTCGTGCTGAAGACCATCAAGCGCTTCAAGGAACAGAACGGTGCCAAGGAAGAACTGCTGCCCGAGTGGGACAGCGACGAGGAGAAGGACTTCGCCCGCAAGCTGTTCCGCGCCGCCATCATGAACGAGGTGGAATACCAGCGCTTCATGAGCGAGATATCGCGCAACTGGGACCTCTCGCGACTGGCCTACATGGACATCGTCATCATGCAGATCGCCATCGCCGAGCTCATGACCTTCCCCAACATCCCCGTCAGCGTTACCATCAACGAGTTTGTCGACATCGCCAAGCTCTACTCTACCCCGAAGAGCGGCGGCTACATCAACGGCATGCTCGACGCCATCGCCCGCAACCTCATCAAGACCAACCGGCTGATGAAGCACATGGATCCCGTGAAGGGTGCCAAGGACAAGAGCGGCGCAGAGAAGGACGAGACGGCTGCAGAAGGCGAGCAGGTGAAGATGAGGCATCGCAGGCACATCAAGCGGGAAGAAGGCCCCAAGGAACCGAAAGCCGACGAATAATCAACACGAATCATAAAATATAATAAGGAATATGACAAACATCGTACTCGCTGCACAGGCAGCACAGGGAGGTGGCATGAGCATGATCATCATGATGGTCGCCATCTTTGCCATCATGTACTTCTTCATGATCAAACCCCAACAGAAGAAGCAAAAGGAGATCCAGAAGTTCCAGAACGAGCTCACCGAGGGCACGCAGGTGGTCACCGGCGGTGGCATCTATGGCACCGTGAAGAGCATCGACCTGGCTAAGAATACCGTTGACGTGAAGATCGCCCGCGACGTGGTCATCACCGTCGACAAGGGCTCCGTCTTCAGGGACACCTCCAGTACTCCCGCCCAGAAATAGCCTCTCTTCGGCATGACCATCGGAAGCGTGTGGAAGACCATCAGGGAAGTCCTGTTCACCAAGACGAGCAAGGAAATCCTGCTGTTTCTCTTTTTCCTCGGTCTCTCAGGCGTCTTCTGGCTGTCGCTGACGCTGAATGAGACCTACGAGAAGGATTTTGCCATCCCCGTGACCGTCTCCGACATTCCCAAGAATGCCGTCCTCACCTCCGACGAAGTGGACACCATCCACGCGACCATTCGCGACAAGGGCATCGTGCTCGTAGCCTACAAATACGGCGAGGCGCTCCGCCGCCTGCAGATGCCTTTCCGCAACTACACGTCGAACAACGGCAGCGGTGTCATCCCGGCATCAGAGCTCCAGAAGTACCTCTACCAGCGCTTGGTCAGTAGTTCGAAGATCACCGCTATCAAGCCTGACAAGCTGGAGTTCTACTACAACTACGGTTCGAAGAAGCAGGTGCCCGTCAGGTGGAGCGGCCGCGTCATCCCCGAAGAACTCTACTTCGTCTCACGCGTCGCCTACGAGCCCGACAGCATCACCATCTATGCCTCGCAGGAGAAGCTCGACAGTCTCAACATGGTCTATACCGAGCAGCTCAACTACGCCAACTTCCGCGACACGCTGACCGTAGACTGTAACCTGGCGAAGCTCAAGGGCGTCAAGACCGTCCCCGACCATATCCGCATCAGGTTCTTCACCGACGTGCTGACGGAAGAACGCATCTCCAACGTCCCCATCGTCGGCATCAACATGCCCGAGGGCAAAGTGCTGCGCACCTTCCCCGCCAAGACCTCCGTCAGCTTCGTGGCAGGCGTCAGCGTCTACCGCAGCCTGAAGCCCGAGGACTTCACCATCATCGCCGATTATAATGAGATCCGGAAGAACCCCACCGAGAAGTGCCACATCTACCTGAAGAAGGTGCCCAGCGGCATCTCGCGTGCACGACTGGAGACCAGCATGGTGGACTACCTCATCGAGTCAGACACACAGGAGCCATGAAGACAGGCATCACCGGAGGAATAGGCAGCGGGAAGAGCTATGTCTGCCGACTGCTGCAGAAGCGCGGCTATGAGGTCTACGACTGCGACGACGCCGCCAAACGCCTGATCCGCACCTCGCCCGTCATCCGCCGAGAGCTGACCGACCTCATCGGGCCTGATGCTTATTTCGAGGAAGGAGGAGGGAGGAAGGACGATAGAGGATACATCCTGAATAAGAAGGCCGTGGCTGAGTTCCTGCTGGCGTCGGAGGAGAATGCTCACGCCATCAATCGCATCGTGCATCCTGCCGTCTTCCAGGACTTCATCGAGAGTGGCATGGAGTGGATGGAGAGCGCCATCATCTTCGAGTCGGGCATCTACCGTCTCGTAGACCGCATCATCGTCGTCACCGCACCAGAGGAAGTACGCATCCAACGGGTCATGCAACGCGACGGCATCAGCCGCGAGAAGGTGCTCGAATGGATAGGCCGCCAGCTGCCACAGGACATCGTGCGCGAGCGGGCCGACTACGAGATTATCAACGACGGAGAGGCCGACCTCGACCGACAACTGGACTCACTATTAGAAATCATTAATAAGGTATAACAAATAAGAAAAGTATGCAACAGACTATTTTAGCCATCTCCGGGAAGCCCGGACTTTACAAACTCATTTCACGGGGCAAGAACAACCTGATCGTCGAGTCGCTTGACGAGACGCACCGCCGCATGCCCGCCTTCGCCACCGACCGCATCACGTCGCTGGCCGACATCGCCATGTTCACCGAGACCGACGACATCCCCCTGATGGATGTCCTGGAGAACCTCAAGGCACTCGAGGAAGGCAAGAAAGCCTCCGTCGATCCCAAGAAGGCCTCCGGCAAGGAACTTCAGGACTATTTCACGAAGGTTCTCCCCGAGTGGGACCGCGACCGTGTTCATACCAGCGACATCAAGAAGCTCATCTCCTGGTATAATATACTCATTGAAGCCGGCATCACCGACTTCAAAGAAGAAATGCAACCCACGGAAGGCGATAACATCGACGACCGCAAGTCGCAAGAGTAAGTTTTCGCTTAGAACTTCGCCATCTTGATGGCAACAACGGCGCACTCGTCGCCCTTGTTTCCCAATCGGCCTCCGGCACGGTCTTTCGCCTGCTGGAGGTCGTTGGTTGTCAGCAGTCCGTAAACCACGGGGATGTTGCTCGTGGCGTTCAGACGGGCAATACCCTCTGTGACGCCTTGGCAGATGTAATCGAAATGGGGAGTCTCGCCGCGGATGACACTACCGAGGATAATCACGGCATCGTAACCGTCATTAAGTGTCATCTGATGGGCTCCGTAGATCAGTTCGAAGGAACCGGGAACGGTCTTCACGTGAATGTTCTCCGGCAGGGCACCGTGTTTCTCAAGTGTAGAGACACAGCCTTCGAGCAGCGCGCCCGTAATCTCTGGATTCCACTCGGCCACGACGACGCCGAAGATCATGTTCGACGCGTCGGGGACCGATGTGATATCGTAGTCTGAGAGGTTCTTAGTCGCCATACTCCAATTTACTCGCTGACGCGCTCAATGTAGGCGTCGATGGTCTGATAGGCCATAGAGTTGAAGTACTTCTCCTTCACCTCCTGATAAAGCTTCAGAGCGTCAGCCTTCTTACCCTGGCTCTCGAGGATCTCACCAGCCTGGATGAGGAATGTGGGCGACAGCGAGTTGTTGTCGGCCTTCTCGGCAGCCTTCTTCAGCGTCTCGACGGCCTTGTCGAGCTGGTTCTGATGAGCATAGGCGTTACCCAGTGCACCGAGGGCTGCGGGCGACACCATCTGGTCGTCGGCACCGTCGTAGTTCTCGAGGTACTTCACAGCCTCGTCCCACTTGCCGAGCTTGGCGTTGCACAGACCGGCATAGAGGTTAGCCAGGTTACCGGCAGCGGTGCTGCTGTAGTCGCTGGCCAGCTTGGCGAAGCCCTTGTAACCAGTACTGTCGCCTTCAAGAGCCTGCTGGAACTGGCCCTGTGCGAAATATTCCTGTCCCTTGGAGATAGCCGTCGAAGCCTTCTCTTCGTTAGGACCGGAAACATAAGTCTTGTAAAGCACGATACCGGCGATGATGACGATGAGTGCCACAACGGCACAGATAATAGCCTTCTTGTATTTCAGGAAGAAGGCCTCACTTTTGTTCAGGGTTTCCTCCATCGTAGGAGCTGCCTGAGGTTGATTTTTTGTTGTTGCCATTATAATTATGTATTAATTTTCGAAAATCGGCTGCAAAGGTACAAAAAAAAAGTAAAAGTGAAAAACGAAAAGTGAAAAATTTGCTTCCGCTGCATAAAATTATCCATTATCCATGATCCATTACCCATTTTTTTCGTACCTTTGCACTATGATTTTAGAGAAACTGTCGCTCATCAACTATAAGAACATCCGGGAGGCCACGCTGGAACTCTCACCGAAGATCAACTGCATGATCGGCCGCAACGGCGTGGGCAAGACCAACATCCTCGATGCGGTCTATTTCCTGTCGTTCTGCCATTCAGCCTCCAACCCCGTCGACTCCGCCCTCATCCGCCACGACGAGAACTTCCTCATGCTCGAAGGCATCTATCTGCCAACTGGAATTACCATCTCCTGCGGCATGAAGCGCGGCAGCAAAAAACACTTCCGCCGCGACAAGAAGGAGTACCGCCGCCTCTCCGAGCACATCGGCCTCATCCCTCTGGTGATGGTATCTCCCGCCGACACGCTGCTCATCGACGGTGGCAGCGAAGAACGGCGCCGACTGATGGATATGGTCATCTCGCAGTACGACCACACCTATATGGAGGCCGTCACCCGCTACAACAAAGCCCTGCAGCAGCGCAACGCCATGCTCAAACAGGAGGAAGAGCCCGACCCTGAGATCATCGGCCTTTGGGAGGAGCAGATGGCCTTCGAGGGTGAGCGCATCTACCAGCGACGACAGTCGTTCGTCAGCGAACTCACCCCCATCTTCCAGCACTATTACGAACGCATCTCCGGCAACCGCGAACAGGTGGCCATCGACTACGTGTCCCACTGCCAGCGCGGTCCGCTGCTTGAGGTCATCCAGCGCGACCGTCAGAAAGACCGCATCATGGGCTACTCGCTCCACGGCACCCATCGTGACGATCTCGTCTTCTCACTCGGAGGCCACCCCATCCGCCGCGAGGGCAGCCAGGGACAGCACAAGACCTTCGTCATCGCCCTGAAGCTGGCACAGTTCGATTTCCTCAAGCGCACCAACGGCGGCAACACCCCTATCCTACTCCTCGACGACATCTTCGACAAGCTCGACTCCAGCCGCGTGGAGGAGATTGTGAAACTCGTGGCCGGCGAAGAGTTCGGACAGATCTTCATCACCGACACCAACCGCGAGCACCTCGACCAGATCCTCGCCACCTCCTCCCACGACTACAAAATCTTCTTCGTCGACAACGGCGACATCACCTGTAAACAACTATAGACATGTTCCGTCGCAACAGCATACTCGTCAAGGAAGTCATCCTCAAGGCCCTTCGTGAACAAGGTCTGGAGACGCCTCTGTTGCAGAAACGGCTCATCGACTCGTGGCCCGAGGTGATGGGGCCCGCCATCGCCAATTACACCGACCAGCTCTATATCCGCAACCAGACGCTTTTCGTCCACCTCACCAGTCCCGCCCTCCGTTTCGAGCTCTCCATGCAGCGTCAAGACATCGTCAACCGCCTGAACGCCCACGCCGGCAGTCAGGTGATTGCCGACGTGAGGTTCAATTAGCATTCTCCCCTCAAAACAGGAATGCATCATTTTCTTGCCACCATTCGGCAGATCGTAAGCCTTCTGCAAGAGCGAAAAATTGCGCTCTCGTACTTTCACCCTGGCCGGATCCGTCTTTCTCTAACATAGATGAGGGACGGTTCTTTTTGTTATACAATGTGTTATATATTTGAGGATCTCACTGATTCATAATAATTTCCGACAACTTCACATGGTCAGCCACGTTAACCACGCCATTGGCATCCACATCACCGTTTACAGCAGGGAATTTGTATGTTGTGACATCAGAGTTTTGGTAGCCAGACTTTGTGGCATAAACTTTGAGCGTGATTGGCTGGATAATAGAAGAACTGCCACTAGTGCCGCTTGGACTTGACATCATCCAATGATAGGTAACTCCTGGTGTTTCACAATTGAAGGTGATTTTTCCGTCAACTAGGGTGATTGTTGGCTTTGAACATTTCTCTGTAGCCTCTATGTCGCTTTTGGTTAATGGCACATAATCTTTAAATTTATCCCAAGGCTCTGTAGTTCTGTATGCTTCAATCGATTCTTCTGGTACATGGAGTATGATATTCTCCGGATTGTAGAAAGAATTCTCGTATGCTGATGGAACAGTTTCTGAATAACAATAGATATCAGTAAGACCGTCACAACCATCAAAGACATTTTCATTTAATGATTCCAAATATTGGGGAAGAACGACATAAATCAATCCACTACACTTACGGAAAGTACCATAGTCAATGCTTTTCACACTGCTGGGAATGGTGACGGATGTCATGTCAATGCAACCAGAACCGCCCCAATTGGGGAAGATAAAACGCTGCCAAAAAGCATATCGGTCTATGCTCGTTACTGTATAAGTAATGTTATCATATGTCACTTCTTCAGGAATCACCACGTCTCCAGAATAATCATTATATATTCTTTCAAATTCAACCCAATCTGGATCTTCTGCATAATACCCTATAAATAATGACTTATAAGACACACATGCCGTTAAGTCATCCGTATTAAACTTGTAATAAATACCATTAACCAAGGTATTATAAAACTGTTCGCTACGGGCACTTGCCATTATTGGCAAAAGCACCAAAACAAACATTATTACTATCTGTTTCATAAGCATCTATATTATAATCAACTCATACACAAGACACAGGAAGAACGTTTTTTTTTGTTATATCTTATTCTTTGCCGCCTATGGCCACGATCTTACCAAATCCACTCCAAGGAGCAGTGTTCTGATAGTTGCTGAGGGCTGATTGTGGCACATGAAGTGTTGCTGATCCTATAGAAGAACCATCAAATGCATCAGCGTTAGTGCTGGGCACACTTTCTGCCAGACATGTCACATCTGTTAACTTTGTGCAGTTACCGAAAGCTTTTTCTCCTATGCTTGTCACGTTGTTGGGAATGGTGATGGAGGTCAGACCTGTACAACCAAAGAACGCGTTACTACCACAATTATTACCCAGGAATAAAGCTTTCTCCGGAAGGGTCTTAATGTGCGTGTTCTTATAGAAAACAAATGAGGGCGTACCTGAAATAATAGTCACATAATCCAGGCTGTTCACGCTTGATATATTTCCATAAACATAGCAGTCGGCATCGCATGAAATGTCAAGGCCGTCATTTTGTGCTAAAATACAGGTATACCATCCCGTAGAACGTATTTGTACGATTTTCCCTGCAGGGATAGCATTTGCATAGAATGGTGAACCATGACAATCGTTATGACTAAGCGTCAAGTTAGTCCACTCGCCGTCATCAACACGATACTGTATGGTGGGCGCAAAACTGCAGTAATAGTTGTTGACAGACACTGTTACAGTGCCCGAAACAGCCTCAAAAGTCAGAGGCGTTTCAATGGCGTTAAAGCTACAGAGATTGATCAGCAGCACGAGGTCAGCGACATTCACTTCATTGTCACCATTCATGTCGGCATTCAAGAATCTAATGTTGTTCGTGTCTCTCGACATGATGTAGCTTGCAATTTCATCAATATCATTATTATCTACTATGCCATCATTGTCGGCATCACCTAATGGGCCACCCTCATCTTCCTGTATGTTGAGGTCCTGCCATTGCCATGCGGCTTTATAGGCATCCGCACAACCTTTGGGCACAAATAGTTTGCAGTTCTTTTTATTAACACTTAAGAAAACTGCATCACCACACGACGGCGGTGTTGTAGCCTTGCTTGTAATCTCAACAATAGCCGGGCAGCATGAGAATGCCTCCTGGTCGATTTTCTTTAACTGAGTGCCAAAGGCAAGGTATTTCAGGCTTGAACAGTAATAGAAAGCATATCTGTCGATGTACGTCACACTGTTGGGGATGTTGATGGAGGTTAGATTGCGGCAATGCTGGAAAGCTCCATCACCGATATATGTCACGCTGTTAGGAATGGTGACGGATCTCAGGCTGACGCATTCCAAGAAAGCATCATAGCTGATAGATGTCACATCGTACTTCTCACCGTTAACATCCACTTGACCGAGAATTACAGCACTAGAAATGCCTTTATTTGCAGAAGTGACTGAAGCAGTATAATTCTCACCTATTGTGTAATATATACCGTTATTTTCAATTGTTCCGCCAACGATTCCTTCACTGACTTCAAATATACTCTTAAAACTGCTCCATCCTGCGGTTGACTGATAGGCAGCCTTGGTGCCATCCGGGACAATCAATATGACTGAGGTGGTGCCTATATTTCCTATTTCAAAGGGCTCTGTTATCTCTGAAACAATTGTTTTCAGGCCACTACAATATTGGAAAGCCCCATTACTGATGGATGTCACGCTATTAGGGATGGTAACAGAGGTCAGGCCGCTGCACCCATAGAAAGCATAATAGCCGATGGATTCAACACTATTGCCGATGGTAACGGAGGTCAGGTTTGAGCAAGAGGAGAAAGCCTCCATGCCGATGGATGTCACGCTGTTGGGGATAGTGACAGAGGTCAGACCGCTGCAATATAGGAACGCCCCCCTGCCGAGGGATGTCACGCTATTGGGGATAACCGTGTTTTTACAACCGGCCATCAAGGTGTTGGATGATGTATTGATGATGGCGTTACAATTGTCGCGAGAATCGTAGTTCGCATTACCTGTTTCAACAACAATAGAGGTCAGGCCACTGCAATAGGAGAAAGCCTGCGTGCCGATGGATATCACGCTGTTCGGAATGGTGACAGATGACAGACCGGTGCAGCCGTAGAAAGCTATCTCGCCAATTTTTGTCACACTGGTGGGAAAAGAGACTGAGGTCAGACCACTGCAATAAATGAAAGCCCCGTCGCCAATGGATGTCACGCTGCTGGGGATGACTGTGTTTTTGCAACCGGCAATCAAAGTATTGGATGATGTCTCTATGATAGCGTTACAATTGTCGCGAGAATCGTATTTCGCATTACCAGTTTCAACAATGATAGAGGCCAGGCCGCTGCAGGTTCTGAAAGCGAAATCCTCGATCGATGTCACGCTACTGGGGATAGTGATAGAGGTCAGGCCGCTGCAACCGTAGAAAGCACTTTTCCCGATGCTCGTCACGCTATTAGGGATAGTGACAGAGGTCAGGCTTTGGCGAAAATAGAAAGCCTCTTTGCCGATGGAAATCACATCGTACTTTTCACCTTTAAGTTCCAATTGACTGGGAATTACAACTGCGCCAGAAATATCTTTATTCGAAGAGGTAACTGATGCAGTATTATTCTCACCGATGGTATAAGATACATCGTTAATGAGATATGTATTTCCAACTATCACATCACTCGCTTCATATATATTCGTAAAACTGCTCCATCCTGCTGTTGACTGGTAGGCAGCCTTGGTGCCATCCGGGACAACCAATATGACTGAGGTGGTGCCAATATCTCCTATCTCAAAAGGCTCGGTTATTTCTGAAACAATTTTTTTCAGGCCGCTGCTATACAGGAAAACCCCATTTCCGATGGATGTCACGCTGCTGGGGATGGTGAAAGTGGTCAGGCCTTTGCAATATGCAAAAGCATATTTTCCAATGCTTGTCACGCTGTTGGGGATGGTGATAGAGGTCAGGCCGTTGCAACTCAGGAAAGCCATATCGCCGATAGAAGTAACGCTGTTCGGAATGACTGTGTTTTTACAACCAGCAAATAAGGTGTTAGATGATGTCTCTATGATGGCATTACAATTGTTGCGAGAATCGTATTTCGCATTACCTGCTTCAACTTTTATAGAGGTCAGCCCGCCGTAACTGAAAGCATATTCCCCGATGGATATCACACTGCTGGGGATGGTGACAGAGGTCACGCCGCTGCTAGAATAGAAAGCCCAACCTTTGATGGATGTCACGTCGTACTTCTTACCGTTAAGTTCCACTTCACTGGGAATTACAAGTGCACCAGAGAGATCCGTTTTTGCAGAAGTAACCGATGCGGTATTGTTCTCTCCTATGGTATAAAAGATACCATCTTTTTCAAATGTATTGCCGACAGCACCTCCTTCTCCAACTTCTAAGATATTCGTAAAGCTGCTCCATCCTGCGGTTGACTGATAGGCAGTTCTGGTGCCAGCAGGGACAATCAAGACGACTGAAGTGGCTGCTATTTCACCTATCTCAAATGGCTCGGTTATTTCTGAAACAATTGTTTTCAGATTGCTGCAATTGAGGAAAGCCCTATCGCCAATGGAGGTCACGCTGCTGGGGATGATGGCAGAGGTCAGACCGCTACAGCCGTAGAAAGCATCCACGCCGATGGATGCCACACCGTCGGGGATGACCGTGTTTTTGCAACCGGCAATCAAGGTATTGGATGACGTCTCTATGATGGCATTACAATTGTTGCGAGAATCGTATTTCGTATTGCCTGCTTCAACGTCAATAGAGGTCATACCGGTGCAAAAAGAGAAAGCAGCGCCGCCAATGGAGGTCACGCTGCTGGGGATGGTGACAGAGGTCAGACTGATACAATAACGGAACGCAGAGCCGTTAATAGATTTCACGCCGCTGTGAATGGTGACAGAGGTCATGTTCCTGCAATTATCGAAAGCACTATAGCCGATGGAGGTCACACTGCCTGGGATGGTAACAGAGGTCAGTCCGTCACAATACTGGAAAGCCGCATTGCCGATGGATTTCACGGTGTTCGGGATGTCAACCGCAAACAGGTCGCTACAACTCAAGAAAGCCATATCGCCAATGGATGTCACAGGACAGGCTTTCCCTTGATAGACGGCAGATTCTGGGATAGCCACATAGCCGGCATATTTATTAGTACTTCCTAATTTGTCATAAGACGTCACCGACAACTCGTATGCTTGTTGATTGCTGTTCCAAGACAAATAATAGTAGATGACAACGCCATCATCATTAACCGCAGCAACGTCGTAGGCGAAGGCCTTCGCGCCTACCATGCTCATGAGCATCGTGAGCAGAATCGTTATTGACAAATGTCTCTTCATATTTTCTTCAATTTAAATAAAAATGTACTTACAGATAAACAGGACAGCCAGGATCCACATGGTGATGGAGACTTGCTTGAACTTGCCGGCGATGGCATGACAGACGACATAGGAGATGACGCCGATGAGGATGCCGTCGCTGATGCTGTAGGCCAGCGGCATGAGGATGATGGTCAGGAAGGCGGGGATAGCCCTGCAGTAGTCTTCCCAATGGATGCGTCTGACGGCAGGCATCATCATCACACCAACGATGATCAGCGCCGGAGCCGTGGCAGCACTGGGGATGGCCAGGAACAGCGGACTGAAGAACAATGCCAGCGCAAAGCAGACGGCTGTAGAGAAGGCTGTCAGTCCGGTGCGTCCACCTTCGCCAACGCCAGAGGCACTCTCCACGTAAGTGGTGGTGGTCGATGTGCCCAGACAGGCTCCGCAGACGGTAGCCACCGAGTCGGCCATGAACATCTTGTCCATGCCGGGAATGTCGTCGCGCTTGGATTGCTGATCGACCATTCCGCCACCCTGATGCACACCAATGATGGTGCCCATCGTGTCGAACATGTCAATAAACAGGAAGGTGAACACCACCACCAGCATATCGAAACTGAGCAGGTGACTCCATTCGAACTTAAAGCAAATGGGCTCTACGCTGTCGGGCACAGACACGATGCCGTTCAGCTTGGTGATGGCCTCGCCAGTCGACGGGTCTTTGATCAGCAGTCCGATCAGCGTCGTAGCGAGGATTCCCCAGAGGATGCCTCCACGCACCTTGGCCATCACCAGACCGGCGGTGATGAACAGGCCTATCATGGCCAGCAGGGCGGTGCCCTCAGTGATGTGACCAAGGCTGACCAGTGTGGCATCGTTATGAACAATGATACCTGCGTTCTGCATACCGATGAAGGCGATAAACAGACCTATACCGGCTCCGATAGCCTTGTTCAGCGTGCCGGGGATCGCCTTCAGCAGGAGGCTTCTCACCTTGGTGACGGTGAGGATGATGAAGATGATACCCTCTAACAGCACCGCCGTCAGGGCGAACTGCCAGGTGTAGCCCATACCCAGGCAGACGGTATATACAAAGAATGCGTTCAGTCCCATGCCTGGAGCCAGCGCGAAGGGTTTCTTGGCATAGAGCGCCATGACCAGCGTACCGATGATGGCAGCCAGCGCCGTAGCGGTGAACACGCTGCCGCCGGGCATGCCGGGCAGGGCGCTGAAGATGGCAGGATTGACGGCCAGGATATAGGCCATGGTCAGGAATGTGGTGATACCCGCCATGATCTCTGTGCGGACATTGTGCTTCTGTGAATCGAAGCCGAAGAGATTTTCCAATGATTTATTCATATTGCTATTGTTCTATTCATTTTCTTTGTTATTCATTGTTTCCATGATCAGTTTGACCACAGCGTCGATGTCATCCTGGGTGATATACCCGTCGTGATTGATGTCGGCGTTGGTGAGGTTGAAGTGCTCACTGGCCTTGCCGTTCTTTGCATTGATCATCTCCACGATGTCGGCAGCATTCACCTTGTCGTCACCGTTGGCGTCGCCAGGATTGATGGCAACGGTAAGCGTCCCATAGCTGATGCCGACCTCCACATCGGCGGCAGGCATGGTCATGGTCCAGGTGTTAGCGCCTGCCGGCGTGAGGGTGACCTCATCCAAAATATTGCCGCGCACCTTCATCTGACTGGTGGTCATCGACGGCTTGGCGGTGATGCTCTGCACCACATACGCCGAGTACTGTGTGACGGTCGGTGTGACGGTGATGGTCACGGTCTGTCCTTCGCTGGCGGTCTTGTTGTCGCTGGTGAGCGTCGTGCCATCGACACTGAAGCTGACCGTGCCGTGTGCCTCCGCATCCGTTGCCAGGGTAAGGTTGAATGTTTCTCCGCTCGCCCCAGTATTACTCTTAGCCGCGCTCCCTGGCCATACGACACTCAGTTTGCGGGCTCCGGCAGGAAGGCCGCCTTCTTCGCCCTCTCCTTCATCACCCTCATCGAAGTCAGGGAATTCACCGATGCCCAGCCAACAGCGGTGCGCTTCTACGGGGCCGAGGTTGCTCAGCGGCACGAAGTCCTCGCCGTTGAAGCCATAGTATTCGAAGCCGTCCATCTTATCAATCTGGTCGATGGCTACATCGGTACCCTCAAAGCCCGGATAGATATTCACTTCATCGGGATCATTGTCACCTCTCAGGTCGTTGTTGAAAGAACCAATGAAACTGTTTTCCATCATTCCGCAGGCGGCTTCCACCATTTTCACGGTGATGGGCGCCCCCGAGGTGTTGCTGACTATCAGCGATGCATGCCCGCCGAACCGCTTGCTTTTAATCTCCGTCAGTGTGACGCTCTTGTTCTCGGTGTCGACGCTGGTGACCACGTAGAACTTCAGATCGTCGTTCCACTCGCTGAGTGCCAGGGCCCTCTCGTCGAAGTAGGTCGAATTGCCAGCAGGGAAGGTGACCTCCGTCTCATCGGCAATACCCGCCTCTAAATACCGGTCAGTTTCGTAGAAACCGATACGGGCGTCGCTGATGCCACTGACGTAGAACACATCCGAGGGTTCAGTAATGCCACCATCTTCCGTCCTCATATCTTCACCATAGCCGTAAGTAAAATATTTCTGCTCTTTGTTCTCCAGATATATTTTGATCTTGTTCTTCGGAGTGCCATAGATCTTGCCGCCGTAATAGATCAGTTTGCCGTCAGCGAGGGCGATGTCATCACTCATACAGTCGAACTCTGGAAATTTGAGCATTGTTATCTCTCCTTCGCTGCTGACGACGACGCCAAAGCCCTGGCTGGCTGCGATCTTGCCCTCACCCAGGGTCAGCGCACCCTCTGTATAGATGCCGTACTTCTGACCACTGACGGTGCCGCCGTCGACGAACATCACGCCCCTGTTATAGACGGCGCCTTTTGCCTGCTCGTTGCCGTCGCCGGTGAAGGTACTCTCCAGCGTGCCGTTCTCAAGGCGGAGGGTGCCGGTGGCAGTGTTGATGACGACGTAGCCCTCGGCGCTGGTGATCTTGCCACCAGTGCCGCTGTCACGGATGGTGAGGGCATGACCGAGGTTCACGATGATGTGGCCACCGTCAGGGAAGCTGAGTGTATGGCCGGCGAGGTCTAGCACCACAGGGGCCTCGCTGGTGCCGGCGTTGCAGTCGATCAGACCGTAGATATCTTTACCAGCATCGACGGGAACGGCATAGTCCTCCTTCAGCGTAATGACATCGCCGTCTTTTGCGGCCTTGAATGCCTCATCGAGACTCTCATAATTCGTTGTCGTCTCGCCTGATGTCACGCTGACTACATCGTCTTTAGTGTCCGTGCCGCCACCGTTTCCGGGGTCATCAGTGCTTGAGCCGCTGTCGCCTACAACAATCTTGATACCCGGGTGATTGGTGACGAGAATCTTTTTTTTGCCATCAACATTAATGAAAGTTCCGTTCTGAGTTCCCAACTCGGCATGCTCCCAAGAATCGATGATGTCGATGGTGTAGGTGCCATCAGTTACATCACCGATGGTGGCTTCGAACTGGGTGAATGGGAAGGCATCAGAGGCATAACCCTGAAAGTGAGCCGTCTCTGTGGAGTTGTCATAGTTCGGATCATCGAAAGAAGAAGCCCAGATGATGGTCATCTGATCTACGCCATCATAAGCCCAGGTGTAATCCTTGGAGTGGCCCCAAGTAGCATCACCGGTACCTGAAGCAAAATTTTTTCTCTTATTAGCGTATGCAAAGCAGGAAACGAAACAGTCTGTTGTAACGGTTGTTGTAACGCCTTTGTAATTCAGGGTGTATTCCTTTTCTTGGCCGATGGGATTGGAGTAGGAAACGCCGTTGTCAAGGGAAATCGACTTGTCGTTTACGGAGAACGTGGAACCAACCTGCTGTATAGAGGGGTTTGAATGGTCAGCCTTGATGAACTCCTGAACAACGAGCTTTGCTCCTTTTGCTTCAGCAGGAGATACGAACGTGATAATGGTACCGTCTGCAGATATGGTACCAGCGCTTGCACTGACAATCTTGAGGTAGAACTCTACATCATTAGCTGAATAAACCATCATTCTGGCAGACATGCTTGCGCACGTTGCAATGGCTGTCAGTATAGTAATTATCTTCTTCATAACTTGACCGTTTGCTACTATGTGATTGTTTGGTTCTTTACTTAATTGGGAATTCTGATTGTTCAATCAGCTCCTGACAACACTTCAGGATATTCAGGGAGTCGGTGGTGTCGATTGTTCCATTAGCATCCACGTCAGCATTTTTCTTACCTTGTTCCGACAGCTCTGCTGTTCCGAGCAGGTATTTGTTAATCAGCATGACGTCCAGAATGTTTACATCGCCATCTTCATTAACGTCACCGTACAACGTCTCAGATGCGGCGACGCCAGTGCCCGCGTCGCCGCCAGATCCGCCGACATTCACGGGATTTGACTCGCCAATGATGATATGACCATTAACAGTATTCATTTCTCCATATATAACACCGTCCTTGGAACCCACGTTCAGATCCTTGAAAGAAATCTCATAAACAGTACCATCAGCAGCGTCAGAAGGTGGTAGGAGATATAAATTTAGGATCGCTTCCCCTTCTTTAGCAGTAGCATTGCCGTTAGTCTTTGAAACTGCACCCGTGTGACCGTTTTGGGGGTCTACTTGGAATGTATGGAATTTGTAAGCACCTGTTTTTTCGAACTCAAGGATCTCAAAGCCTGCTTCTGCTGCGGTTTTGCCGTTAATCAGAGGAGTAAAGTCATAGCCATAGCAGCCTTGATCCGCGGAAACATAGACATGCACTGAGGCACCGTCTACTCTGTCAGGGTCATTAGCAGGAATATAATGTACGTCGTCCATCCACCAAGTGAAGGTTTCATAGTTTCCCTTTTGTTCTGACTGCAACTCACCCTGAGTCTGTTGTTCCTCATTACTCGTGGACTCCTCATCATCCTGACCAGAGCGCGTTAAGCCCCTTGACTTTAACGGAAAACCATCCTGCGGAATCATCTCAACGACACGTTTCAGGATGTTCAAGGCATCAGTGGTGTCGATGGTTTTGTTGTTGTCAACGTCTGCATTTATCCTGCCTTGATCAGAAAGTTGCTTTTCACCAATAAGGTACTGGTTGACTAATATGACGTCCAGAATGTTTACATCGCCATCTTCATTAACGTCACCGTACGACGTCACAGCTGAGCCGTTGCCCGGGTCGTTGCCTTGCGCCCGCGCCGTTGAGGGAGAGACAAACATCATCATCACGAGCAGCATCATCGCTGTCTTTAATAGGTTTTTATGTTTCATATCTATCAGTTGATTAATTAACTATTCTGTTACACGGCTATCGTTTTTTCATCCGTTCGTAATACTCGGCGGTGGCGGTGAAGAACACGTCACCACTGCTGTTGAGTGCCGTCTCCACGGAGTCCTGAACCACGCCGATGATGAATCCCACGCCCACCGCCTGCATCGCGATGTCGTTGCTGATGCCGAAGAACGAACAGGCCATGGGGATGAGCAGCAGCGAACCGCCAGCCACGCCCGACGTGCCACAGGCACCCAGGGCGGCAATGACACTGAGGAACAGCGCCGCACCAAACGACACGTCGATGCCCATCGTGTGCGTCACGGCCATCGTCATCACCGTGATCGTCACTGCCGCACCGTCCATATTGATCGTCGCACCCAGCGGGATGCTCACCGAATAGAAGTCCTCGTCGAGCCCCAGCTTCTTGCAGAGCGCCATGTTGATGGGGATATTGGCAGCCGACGAACGGGTGAAGAACGCCTGCAGGCCACTCTCCTTCAGACAGGTGAACAGCAGCGGATAGGGGTTACGCTTGAGCATCAGGAACGATATCAGCGGGTTCGACACGAGCGTGTTGACCAGCATACAGCCCACTAGCAACAACAGCAGATGACCGTAGGTGGTGAACACCTCCAGCCCGTTCTCGGCGACTGACGAGAACACCAGTCCGAGGATACCGAACGGCGCAAACTGGATGATCCACTTCACGGCCAGCGTGATCACGTCGGCCAGGTCGTGCACCACGTCGATGGTCTTCTCACCCGCCTTCAGCTTCAGCCCGATGCCCACGACTATCGACCAGAACAGGATGGCGATATAGTTGGCCTTCGCAACGGCCATCACGGGATTCTCCACCATGCTCGTCAGCAGCGTCTTGAACACCTCGGCCAGCGACCCCGGCGCACTGCCCTCGACGGTATCCCTCAGGTCGAGCGTCACGGGGAACAGGAAACTGCCCGCCACCGCCAGCAGGGCTGCGATAAACGTACTCAGCATGTAGCGCGAGATCACCGTCCGGAACCTCGGCCCCAGCCCACCGCCAGCCTTGGCAATACTTGCCGCCACCAGCACGGCCACCAACACGGGTGCCATGGCCTTCAGGGCACTCACGAACACCAGTCCGAGAATGCCTATCCCCCACCACTCGGGCACACATAGTCCCAGCACAGCACCAATCACCAGACCGATAAAAATGCGAAGCACGAGGCTCATCTCGGTCCATCGCTGCAAAACCTTTGATACCTTATTCATGTATTGTTGTTGACTAATTTGTAATGATAACGCTCTCGATGCCGCAAAAATACGAAATAATTCTGAAACATGCAAGGAAAAAGACGAAAAAAAACAAAATGAGGATGTGCCTATTTTGACACACCCTCATCGGAAAAACCTTTTGTCACTTTGTAACTATGTAACGATCACACCGTCCCCTTGTTACATTACATGATAACTTGTTTCTTGCCTTGATGGATATAGATGCCTTTGGACGACGGGCGGGCGCCGAGTTGGCGGCCGTCAAGACTGAACCATTTCTCATTTCCTGTTTCTCCTTGATCATTCAGACGAGGAGCGTCGCTAATGCCCGTAGGCTCATTGACGGTGAAGGGGCCGGCGGCAAAGATGAAGTAGTCCCTGAGCATGAGGCTCTGGAAGTTATTGGCAATGAGCAGATCAACACCGTATTCACCTGGTGCCAAAGCCTCAGGCAGCCTGATGTGGGCGTTAATCCAGTTGTTTCTCTGGAGGTCAATCATGCAATAGGTCATGGCGTTGTCGGGGAAGGTGATGGGGTCGTAGCCTCCCTCGTCATTGCGTTTGTAGAGGTTGGCTACCAGTGCGGCATGGTAGTCTAACGGCGTGTTGTTGGCCACGGTAATGTCCAGATAGTAGGCCGGATTACCCTCTTCGTCGGGTCGCTCATTGTATTGGAAATCCTGGACATAGAAAGCCAGTTCCTCGACGGTGAAACTCTTATGGCCGATATAGCCTTTGGCCTGCTTGATATTCGTAAAGAGGCTGCCAGTCAAATCTCCATCGATATTACTCAGCACGATCACATAGTTTCCTGCCTGAGGGGTCGTCGGGGTGAACGTGACGTCAGCCTTGCTGTTGGCTTCAATCATGAGGCCGGTATTCGTATAATGAACCAAGCCCGTCAGCTTGCCGTTCTCTACAAAATACACTGAACATAGCAGTGGGCCGATATAGTCGTCGTCGCTGTTGTTGGCGATGGTGACCGAGACTGTCTGTAGGAGGCCCCTCTGTTTCAGGCCATCGATCTTGATGAAGCGGGACGAGGCGGTGAGTTGCGGCAGCGGGTGGAAGAGCGTATCCACCGGCAGGCCTTCGTCGGAGATATTGACCTCAACGTAGCAGTTAGGACCATAGACGGGTCTCCAGGGGGCGCTGGTGCCTGCCTCCTTGTTGACGAAGACCAGTTCGTGGTGACCAGGCGCAAGGCTTTCCGTGAAATTGGCTGGCATGGCGAATGCGTCGACTCCAATATGCTTCTCCGTGTTTAGACCCGCAAAGCTGTAGCCCAACATGTCGATGGTACGGATGGCATAGAGCTGGCTGTCGTCTCCCGTGCCATAGGAATGGCGTTCGGCCAAAGCGATGTCGAAGGCTCCAGGCATGTGGGATGAGTTGGCGACGTAAAACAGGTTGGGCTGCCCTTCGTCGCTGTAATTCCAAAGAAAGCCAGTCAGATAACGGCCATAAGACTCTTCAGAATACTGCGTTGGCTGCAGGCCGATCAGCGCAGACTGTCGACGGCAGTAGCCGTCGGAGGTTGAACTGCCACCTGTACCCGACATGTAAGGATTGAGCAGGCTGATCTTGAAGAAACCGTCGCCGTCACCTGCCCAGCCCCAGTTCACATGGAAGTAGCCACAACTGTCCTGCACCTCATAGCCGTCGATGACGAAGGCATGGCCGCCGCCAGTAGACATGCCCGTATATACCAGGGGGCGCCCTTCGCGCAGTTCTGTGTAGAGCAGCTCGTCCCATCCGCCGACGGTGTAGAAGTCTGCATCGGCCTCATGGACACCTTGGTCGTAGCCGAACAGGTTGACCAGCATATCCGTATCGTAGAAATAGCCGTTGGATATCTGTGGCGTGTAATCCATCTGTACCAGCTGCCCACAGTAGCGCATCAGTTCAGCGACGGCAGCCTGCTGTTCGACGGTGGTGGTCTGCCTGTAGTCATCCACCATATTGTCCCAGTCGAATGTCGTGGGGGGCAGCGCCTCCATCACACGTCCGTCGACTGTCGGGTAGGCCGGCAACTCGGCAGCCAGCTGTCCTTGCGGCCAACGGTGGTAGTAAAGCACTTGGCTCAGCGCCGTGGCCATGCAACCGGTGACGCACAACTGCCCGTCGATCTCCGGACAGAAAGCATTGTAGGGGTTCTGGGGATTAAAGACATTTTCACCCTGATTCCAGCAGGCGGTCACGAGGGGCGCCACGTCGTCGTGGAGGTCCACCGAACGAGCCTTCACCGCCCGTTGGCTGAGCTCGAATATCTGGCTGGCTGTCGCGTCGAGCCACCACTGCATGTTGGCCGGAATGTTGTCGGCCTCGAAGCTGCCTTTCGACGAGTAGCCCAATATGAGGTTGTCGCCAACGCAGTCATCGCCGCTCACGACGACAAACCCTCGTGAGTCGGTGCCGTTGAACACATAGTAAGGACTGGCTTCCGTCGTCTCTTGGCCGTCTGTCGCATGGCCCAACACGCGACTTTCCGCCCGCATCGCCTCGTTCTTTAACCCGACGCCCTTCGTCTGCAGGAATTTCGCTGCAGCCTGGCGTGCAATACTTGGGGAAACAGGTTCCGCCATCAGGTTCATGGTGCAGCTTATGACGGCTGTCAGCGCTGCTGTGACTAATATTCTTTTCATCTTTCGAAGTTTTTTATATCGCTTTGCTCAATTTCCTTGTACATGAGAAGTCTACGCTGCAAAGATACACATTTTTCTCCAATTCCCGCACAATAATCCTGTTTTTTTATATGTTGCATGTTGCATGTTGCAAAATCGATTTTGAAAATTCGTTGCTGGCAAGGAGTTATAATAATAAATCTTATATATATTATATATATATTATAATATATATATAATATATATAAGATTATATGCAACTATTTTTTCGAATGAAAACATGAAAATGCAACATGCAACATGCAACAAGTATAATGGTATTTGAAATATATTAACAAATTAGTACTGTTGTTATATCGTAAAAAAACAACTTAAACTAAAGCTGGATTTTAGTGTCGTTAAAAGGCTGTTTTAGTTACTTGAAAACCAACCTTTAGATAGGCTAAAATCCAGGACGCGGAAATAGGCGAAAACGGGCAGCTCAAGGCCGCCCTAATCGTTGGTAAATAATATTTACTTCTGTGCGAGCTCCGCACGACCTAATGATGTAATAGTATTTTGTTGCATAGATATATATGTTCTTCGGCACTGCAAAAGTACTAAAAATTATCGAGAACGCCAAATATCCAGACGACAAAATAATTACCACTATTACGGAAGATTCATAGTTACGCTGTTATCGGATGTCGAGCAGGCGGTCAAAGCCTGTAAGACGCAGAATCTTGAGCACTTCGCCATCTACGTGGGTAAGTATCAGGCTACCCCCGCGGGCGGCGCTCTCCTTCTGAAGCTTTAGCAGACCGCGAAGCCCCAGACTGCAGATGTACTCCAACTTGGCGCAATCCAGTTCGATTCTCCTTTCGGCATTAGTCATCAAGGGATTCAAGTCCTCAAGAAACTGCGATGCCTCGGCTGTGTCGATCCAACCGTAAAGGATTCCTATGTAGGAACCTAATTGTTCTTTAATCTCGATGTTCATAGCTATTTAATGTTTAATCTATATTGTTAAATGTTCTTCGTTAGTGTAAGCATATTGTAGCCATCGGCCGTGCGCTCGTAGTGCACCGTATCCATTATGGCCTTAACCAGGTGTATGCCCAAGCCGCCTATTTGGCGATCGTCGAGTTCGGCTTCTACGTCTACATCGGCATGCTGCGTGGGATCGAAGGGAGCACCGTGATCCTTGACGACTAGCGTGAGAATGCCATCAGATACCTTTGCCGTGAGTTCTACATGACCTCGGACGCCCTTGGGATAGGCGTAGTTGATGACGTTGGCCACCCACTCCTCGATGGCCAGGTTGAGTGTCTTGAACGTATCGTCGTCGATATCGTGTTCGCGACAAACAGAGAGAAAGAACCCGCGCATGCGACTAACCTCGGTCATCTCGTTCTTCATGATGATGCGGCGGGGAGAGGTTGAGTGGTTCTTCTGCGATGCGCCGTGACGCAGGAAGAGCAGCGTGAGGTCATCGCCCTGAACGGTGCCGTCGGCAAACACGTTGACGTGCTGCTTCAGGTAGTCAATAACCTCGATGGCCGATGCCTGAAAGTTCTTGCGGAGGTCGTGTAACAGCCGCTCTTCGCCAAAGAGTTTTCGGCTACCGTCGGCCGAGATATACATAGCCTCTGTAAGTCCGTCGGTATATAGCAGCAGGGCTGTGTTCTCTGGGAAATCCATGTGTTGCTCCTCGTATCGGTAGTGGTCCTCGATGCCGATGGGCAGATTGGTATCTACATCAAGCAGCTGGCATTGTCCGTCAGCTGTTATCAGTGCAGGGGCGTTGTGGGCGGCATTACAATAAGTAAGGTGGTGGGTGCGCAAGTCAAGTACACCCACAAAGGCTGTAACAAACACCAGCGACTCGTTGGCCGAAGCAATGGCCTGATTCATCTGACGCATGATGTTGGCTGCACTCTGATAGTTGCCCGCCAGGTTGCGGAACAAGGTACGTGTGACGGCCATGTAGAGCGATGCGGGCACACCCTTGCCTGCCACATCGCCGATGATAAAAAACAGCTCGTCGTCTTCGAGAATGAAGTCGTAAAGGTCGCCACCAACCTCCTTGGCTGGTGTCATCGATGCAAACAGATCCAAGTCGTCGCGCTCGGGAAATACGGTGGTAAGCATGCCCATCTGGATGTCGTGGGCGATGATGAGTTCGCTCTGCAGTCGCTCCTTGCTGGCGGTGGTGGTCTGCAGTTCGCTGATGTGCTGTTTGAGCGAGGTCTGCATATACTCGAACGCGTTGCGCAGCTGTAGCAGTTCGTCTTCTGAATGAATCTTCGGCAATGGTGTGTCGAGATTGCCGTCGGCAATGCTCACTGCCGACTCGGCAAACTGGCGGAGTGGTCTTGACATCTGGTAGATGGCCCATGTACAGAACACAAACAGCGACGTCAGTCCAACGATGAATACGATGGTGCCGTATTTCACTATCTGATGGGTCAGCGGCAGAGTCATGCTGTCGCCCGTGAAATGGAAGAACAGCACTACGGCCACCAAAAAGACGGCTGCCGCAATACCCATGATACGGAAACTGAGACGTGCAGCAAACGACTTTCTGTAGGCCAGATCGTACTTGTATTCAAAATTAGGCTCTTCAATCACTATAGTTCGATTAGCAGGTTAATCAGAAGTAGGTATTCATTTGATGTATTTCACCTTCGAAACATCGCGAGGCTTGGCTTCGGGCTGCTCGTCGGGATAGCGACGTGCCATCATATTGCTCAACACGGGATTAGCCTCCCTCTGGATATCGGCCTCGACATCGCTCATCTTGTCTGTCGGCTCATAGCGTTTCAATACGCGACCATCACGACTGACGAGGAATTTGGTGAAGTTCCATTTGATGTCACTCTTCTTATCGAAGTCAGGATCACGCTTACGGAGCATATCGTCCATAAGCTTGCCTCGTTGGTCGTTTGTATCGAAACCGCCGAAGCCCTTCTGCGCCTTCAAGAAAGTATAGAGCGGATGCTCGTTGGTTCCGTTCACCTCAATCTTGTCGAACTGTGGAAAGCTGATGTTGAAGTTGACCGTGCAAAATTGGTGAATTTCCTGAATCGTACCAGGAGCCTGCTCTCCAAACTGGTTGCAGGGGAAGTCGAGAATCTCAAAACCATCCTTTGCATATTTCTCATACAGCGCCTCCAGCTCTTTGTACTGTGGCGTAAATCCACATCGGGTAGCGGTGTTTACAATCAGCAGCACCTTGTCCTTGTACTCGGCGAGCGATAAGTCCTTTCCCGCATCGTCTTTCACTGTGAAATCGTAAATACTCTGTGCTGAAAGGGTCAACACGCCCATCATTGCCATGAGGCAGAATAACACTTTTCTCATAATCGTATAGTTTTTGCGAATTAATACCAAGTACACTTAAAACAGGGTGTAAAGTTACGAATAATTATGGATTTTTCGTGTTTTTCCCCTCAAAAATTAAGAATAAATATGAATTCACAGGCGTAGCCCTGCTCATCAGGTACTACAACCACAAGTGACGGAGCATCGAGAGCCGTTTAAGCTCATTTAAATGGCCGAGTCGCGACGGAAGGTTTAGCTCGACGGCCCGAAGTGGAAAGTCAACTCGACGAAGTCAAGGCGTAGATTAGGAATTCAAGCCTTTCCTTTGAACGTATATCCGATACCCTCGACCGCTGTGCGGATGGCATCTTCCGTAGCGGAGCCTTTGATGGTGAGGGTGTTGGCAGAGGCACTGGCCTTGGCTTTCTCTACACCAGGGAGATCCTCGACGGCACGGACCACGGCAGCCTCGCAATGGCTGCAATGCATGTCCTCAACGCGATAGACGGTCACATCAGGGTCTAACGGCTTTTGGGCGGTAAACTTACTGAAAAACTTCATCATAAGAGCAAATATGATTAATAATGTTAATACTGTAGCACAAACGATTTTAAACGGGCTTGGCAGAGCGGATGTGCTCATGCAACAAGCATCCTGAGCGGCAATAGTGAAGTCGATTCCTGTAGCATTAAGTAGCAGGCCGAATAGAACAGCGAAACCTACGATGGTCATCAGATAGATAGAGGTGAAACGGCGCCCCATCGACTTATGAACCACGAGGATAGAGGCGAGATTAACCGCAGGACCTGCCATCAGCATCACCAGTGCCGCTCCTGGCGATAGACCCTTCATCATCAGTGCCGCTGCTACGGGTATGCTACCTGTCGAACAGATATACATCGGTACGGCGATGATGAGTATAACCAGCATCTGCAGTAACGGCTGACTGCCGAAAGAAAGGAAGAACTCATCAGGCACAGCCACCTGAATCAATGCAGCTACAATAAGCCCGATAAGCAGTCGTAGGCCGATGTCGCGAAGCATGTCATAGTAGGCGTACTTTAATACGCGCCAAATCCTGTTGCCGCTTTCTACTTGGCATGAAGCGGACACATCCTCCTTCACGTCATCTTCACGAACCAGACGGTTTACCAGCAATCCTCCACAAACACCAGTGACAAGTGCCGCCGTAGGACGGATAATGGCGAAGCCCAGTCCCATCAGCGAGAAGGTAGCCAGAATAGAGTCGATGCCTGTCTGTGGTGTGGCAATGAGAAACGAGGCGATAGCACCCTTCGACGCCTTCTCGTTTCTGAGTCCGATGGCGGTAGGGATCACTCCACATGAACACAGCGGCAGGGGTACACCCAATAGCGCTGCCCATAGTACAGACAACTTGTTATTTCGCGAAAGATAGTTGGCATAGAATCTTTGCGGTACAAACACGTGCAGCACCCCTGCGATGAAGAATCCCAGCAGCAGATAGGGAGCCATCTCGCAAACCACGTTAAGAAGTGATAGTAGAAAATCGTGCATATAAATTATATTGATTGCAAAAGTACAAAAAAATCCCATAGCAAAGTATATTTGCCATGGGATTTAATGTTTATTTGCAACCTAAGATAGTTGCGTAAGTCGGTTTCTTGCGGTGGATTTCCGTCTGGGTGAAACCTGCATCATCAAGCAATATCTTTATTTGCTCTGGTGTATAGGCCGTCATACCCTCAACTATGCTGGTCCACTTAGAATCACTATCTACCACTTCTACCAAGATGGCGAACCTGCCACCAGGCTTCAGAACTCGAAGCACCTCTTGCAGACAGCCTGGCAGATTAGGCCAGAAATAGACGGTCTCAACAGCCGTCACGAGGTCGAATTTTACGTCCTCGTAAGGCAACTTTTCGGCAGAACCCTGAGTTACAAAGACTTGTTTGTCTAGTACCTCTGCATTTACCTTTTTGGCTTTCGCCACACTCTCCTCAGAGATGTCGATGCCATATACCTTCGCATCCTTGCTCTGTTTCAGCAATCTGCGAATAGTAAAACCTCCGCCACAACCCACATCAAGCATCGTCCAACCGTCTTGCACATCCACAAGCTTCAGCCCCCAGTTTGTCAGCGGGGCATGAGTATAATTCATGAAACTCAGCATAATGCGGCCGAGTGCTCCCTCAGGCCGTGCACACTGACTGAAAAATGATTTCAAAATGTTTGCCATAATCGTTTATATTAACCAAGTTTTTTACTAGACTTCATTTTTGCAGCAGCGATGCGGATTCCAATAAAGCCCACAGCAAGGGTAAGAGCAATAACCAAGAGAAGAGCCCAGGGCGAGGAGAGCGTCTTGAGCCCCTCGGCATAGTCAGCGCCGATTTCTTCCGCAGCTCCCTGATAGTACCACTCTGAGTCAGTCCACAGTTTCATGAGCCACACGAGGATTCCTAAGGGTAGAACGGGATAGGCCAGCAGGATGCTGCGCTTGTATGTGGTGCCTATCACCTGACGAACCACATCGGATGCGAGGCCGACAACCACCATCAAAAGGTACTGCGTGACGTCAATCTCGCCCATCACCAGTAGGACAACGGCGAGAACAAACGCAAACAACGTACCCACACCGAATCGCTGCCACCTCGACGCAGCCCACAGATACGAGGGCGCACCAAGCACGGCTGCAAGAACGGGGAAAACTACAATCCAGCACCAGGGGCTCAGGAAGCCCAGAAAGGCGCAGGCGAAAGATGTAATGGCATAAAGGAATGCACATCCGATAATGCCGAGATAATTGATGTTTGATTTGTCCATAATGTATGTCAATTAAATTAAAAACTGTATTTCAACTTGACCCAGAGCTCTGAGTTTTTCTTGTAGACGGCGAACAAGCCGCTGTCGGCGTGAAAAAATGTTCTTTAATAAAAGGTGGCTGACTATCTCAGCCAACCACCCCATTAATAACTAAACAAATACTACTTTATGAATTTTATACCTGTGATTAAAGTTCTGAAGTGATGGCGGCGAGCCAGGACTCGATACGGGTGTCAGTCTTGTCGTCCTCGTTGATGTCGTCGAGGGGCAGACCGATGAACTTGCCGTCGATCACGGCCTCAGAGTCGTCGAAGGTGTAGCCGTCGGTTTCAACAGCACCAATGAACTTAGCACCGCTGTCTTTGATACCGTTGTACAGTTCACCCATGCCGCCTACGAAGGTGTCGCTGTATGAGGCACTGTCACCGCAACCGAAGATGGCGATGGTCTTGCCACTGAGGTCGGCACTTTGGAGTGTCTTCAGTCCATCGTACCAGTCGTCCTGTAGTTCACCTGCACCCCATGTCGAGGTGCCAAGAATCAGATTCTGGTTGGCGGCCACGATGTCGGCTGTCAGGTCTTGTACATTCAAGGCCTCGCAGCCCAGTTTCGAGGCGATCTTCTCTGCGATAGCCTCGCAGGTTCCCGTCGAGGAACCATAGATTACAATTGTTGTGTTCATTTCAATGATTTATTCTAAAGAAGTTGTTAATTTCTATTGATGCACTCTTCGCACGTGCCTTGGCACTTTCCCTTACGTTTGCAGTACCTTTCGCACTGTGCGCAGATGTCGTAGCCAAGCATGGCTCCAAGGATGAAGTCCTCTTCGGGCGTGAGCTGGTTCAGCGGCCGGGTGACGATAAGCCGGATGGCCTCCAGACACTCGCGCCGTCCGAAATACACGTTCAGGTTCTGCTGTCCGGCTGGTTGCAGCAGGTAAGGAATGCCCTGACTCTCCAGTCGTTGTATGGCCAGTTCGCTGTACTTCTTGTTGCAAGTGAACAGCACCATGTGGCGCACACCTTTTTGCAGCTCGTAGATGTGGTTCATCAGAACCTGAAGCGCTGTGGGGATTGTTGTTGTCGTTCTCATTTTTTTCGTTTATGATTTCGGCTGCAAAGGTACTGCAAATAAAAAAAGTGTGCAATACCTAAAAACGAGGTTTTAAGCATGGCGCACCTACAAAGTCCTGCAAAAGCAGATTAATCAGAAGTAGGTATTCATATGCAACAATAAATTCTGAAACATGCAAGGAATAAGACGAAAAAAAACAAAATGAGGATGTGCCTATTTTGACACACCCTCATCGGAAAAACCTTTTGTCACTTTGTAACTATGTCACTATCACAGTATCTGCACCAGTTTCCTGTACTTGCCGTGGGCCAGCCTCTCCAGATAACCGTCCTTGCAGAATCGCGAGATCATGGTCCGCGCCGCATTATCCGAGCAACCGACCACCTTCGCCACCTGCGACATGTCGAACTCATCCGGCAACGAGCGATAAGCCCTCTGAGTGGTCGACTGACGGTTTCTCTGGATAGCCGGGTCGGCCAGCATGTCGTCGAAATACTTGCGGGCATACTCCCCGAACCAGTGGTGCTGGCAGCGGTACTGGATGTTCAAGACCAGCTCGCAGAGCGCCTTGTCCTGCTCGTCGATGGTGAACGTTTTCGTCTGCTCCCACTCGTCCCAATGGCGCATCAGGATGAAGGGCACGGAGATCGAGATGCCGTAGTAGGCCACGCGCTTCAGCAACAGCTCGTCGCTCTTGTCCTGGTTGATCTCGGCGATGGCCATGTGGTCGCGCGTCCACTCCCAACAGGTCTCTACCAGCGGCCACACGGGCAGCTCACCCGAGACACCGTCCAACTTATAAGCCCACGCCTTCAGCGTCTCGTCCTCCTGGTAGCTCGTCCTGGGCTGTTCCAGCGCCATCATCTTGAAGTCGCTCGGCGGCAGGGGGATGACCGCCAGACGGGTCGATAGACCGCTTCCGAAGTTCCGCTCCGTCACCTTCCGATGCAACGACAAAGGCGTGCCCGTGTAGACATAGTTCCAGTAGACGTTGAACGGTCCCGTGACGCTATCCACATTGCGGTACTGCTGGTTGTCCTCCTCGTTATGGAAGGCCTTCAGCTCCATCGTCAACTTGTCGATCCACTGCCCGCCCTTCGAGGCCGAGGTCGAGGAGTCCAGCTCCGAGTCGAAGGTCAGCATGTGCAGGTGCATCTCCTTGTTGCCGATCACGTCGATGGCCTTGCACATATCCTCGATAAACACGCCGTTGGCCGTTCTCGCACCATGTATGCGGATGATCACCTCTGGCTGTTTCAGCGCCTCTTTCTTCTGCTCCTTGCTCGATGTGCCGCGCTCCTTCAGCTCCTTCTTATAGCGGTTGATGGCATCGTTGCCCACCTTATCCGCCGCGATGATCGGAGCCAGAAGCAACTTGTAGAGCCTTGTGGCAAACGACTTTCCGCTGGCCGGGTCGCCGATGATGTAGATGCAGTAGTTCAGCCTCCGTTCCTCCTCGGGCCGATGGTAGAAGTAGTACCACGTCCGCGTCATCAGCGTACCCATAAACGCCGCCCCCGTGAACATCGCCGCCGGATAAGCCTCCCGGTGCAGTCCCTCGCAGATCTCCTTCAGACACGGATACACGCCGAACATCTTCTCGATCTCCTCGCCCCACTCCTTCAGCGGCACCTCGGAGCACTGGGGGCTTGTCCCTGCTGTGATGACCTCTCCCTGCCCCTCTCCTGTAGGCGAGGGAATGGTCCCCCTCCTACAGGAGGGGTTAGGGGAGGTCACAGAACCCTGCTCTCCCAGTTCTTCCAGCGCCTTCTGAAGTTCCTCCGGCTTCTTCCTGCCATACTTCAGCCTACAAGCCCCTTCGACCGTCGCCTCCACGGGATCGCCCTCGCCAATCAAATCATTCACCCACTCCTGCGTCTTCAGCGCCTCCAGCACCTTCTTCGGACTATTGTCGCACACATATCTCAACTGGTGCGCCAAGTCCCGCATCTTCTCGTGCCTATCGCCTTGTCCTGGCACCTGACTGCCCAGCAGCTTCTCGATGATCGCCGTCAGCTTCACGCCGTGATAGCTCAAGTGACCTCCCCCATCCCCTCCTGTAGGAGGGGGGCAAGCGCCCTCATTTCTCCCCCTACAGGGGGAGTCAGAGGGGGTCACCTTCTCCTCACCATCGCCACCACCGCCCCCAGCGGTATGACCACGATCCACAGCAGGAGCATCGCCACCACGTACACTGGCACCAGTGCGACCGTCCCGATACACCTCATTATACTTCTCAGCAAACGCCTTGTTCTCATACTCAAAAACCTCCTCGTCGATATACAGCAGATCCTCCTCTGTGGTCAAAAAATGCCCGCGGCTGCCGTCCTTGCATTTCTCGTCGATAAACGCCGTAACGCCCAACAGCTTCGCCATCTCCTGCTGGTTGTCAATCAGGTTACCCCATTCCATGCGGGCCTTAAACACGATCTTCAACCCATCCCCCGAGGGCGAGACAAACGCCATCAGCACGCCGATCTCCTTCAGGTCGAGGTGGGCGATGATCTGCTGCCAGTACTCCCGTGCCGCCTTCCCGTCGTGACTCTTCACCACGTGGTCGAGATCCATCACGCACAGTCCGTTCAGACAGACGCCTGCCTTCTGTCGCCAACGGCCTACCACCTCTTTCTTATTCGGCAACTCCAAATAGTTCGCGATGAAGATCACCAGCGGCAGCGACCGCTTGATGCCGTCGCAATAAGCCTCCACCCGCTTCTGGTCCGAGAGCTTATCCAGCGCCGCCCGCTTCTCAGGCTTCAGCCACTTACGCCAGTCCTGATAGCCCGGTGTCTCGAGCCAGTTCCTACTGAAATTGCTGCCCTTGATCTCCCTGACCAGCGCCACCTTCCTGACCACCTCCGGGTCTCTCATCAGGGCGTACAACAAAGGCTGGCCCACGTTCTCCGTGGGCTCAGCAAAATTCCTCTGATAACAAAATGCCATAATTATTGATGGAAGTCGCTCCAGTCCCTGACCTTCATCGGTTCCAGCTCGTCGGCCTCGAAGAACCGCTTCGCCTCCCACGCCCTGCGTCGTTCGAGCCCTTTCTGCTTCTTACCGCCAGCCCAGACCCAGCGCATGAACTCCTTCTTGATGGCCCTCATGTTGCCACCATTCCGGATCGTCTTCAGCAGCTCCGACGTCTTCAGCTTCCAGAAACCAATGTTAAACGCGAAGCTCACGAGCGCATCAAACTGCGGCTGGTTCCAATGACCCAACGAGTCCACCTGCTTCTCCACGTCATACAGGTCGGCCTTCAGGAACATCTCAGCCCAGTACTCGCTGATCACGTCACCCATCCTCACTCCCTGCGTATGTCCGTAGCCAATCGTAGGCACGCCTGCGGCATCGAGATATGCTTTTGTCCTCAGCCCTTCGAACTCCTTGAGTTTCTCCAGGCAAATATCACTTACTCTCATCATAAATATGTTCTTATGTTCTTCTGTCTAAAATATATGTTAATATGTTCTTGCGTCCCTTCGGTAGCAAGCGCTTACGCGAGTCCTATGTCTTTAAAACATTACTCTGTCTTTTAAAAATTCGGGTACCCCAGCTTCGCATTCAGGTAGTGCAGTCCGGCGATGGTCCACGTCATGTAGTGCTTCACCTTCTTCTCCCCCTTCAGCGAGTACGACACGTGCGTGCGCATCGATGTCAGTCCCCGCCCCTCGAGGTCGTCGGCGATGTTCCACCGTCCGTGGCACCGGTACTGGATGCCCATGTCCTGCAGCACGGCGTTGAAGTCCCTCACCTCCATGTTGAACGTCTTGGCCACCTGTGTCGCCGTCAGCGTGTCCTCGGCTTCCTCGTTCATCGCCCTCAGCGCCTTGCCGATGATGCAGTCGGCCATGGCCAGAATCTTCTTCGGCTCGGGCAGCATCCTCACCTCGCGGGCAGTGAGCCGCTCGCGCTCCAGCTCCTCCCACCTTAATACTAATCGCGCACGGGCCTCGTCGTTGAACTTCGTGGCGATGTAGAGGCACTCGGTTTTGGTCAGCGAGTAGTAGGGCATCATCTTCGTGCCACCATTAGGCAGATTGTAGGTTTTCTGCAAGAGCGAAAAATTGCGCCCTTGTACTTTCACCCAGGCTGGCTCCATGGTTCGGATGGCCTTGAGCACGTCTTTGTGCTGCTTGCCGGTGAGCTCGGCTATCTCCAGCGAGGTCATGCGCTGCTCACCGTCGTTGTTGTTGTTGAAGTGGTTGAAACAGTTGTTCATACTCACTTCGATGGTTGTTGTTTGTTGCATAAGCATTATTTTATTTAACGTCGCCCCCTTTCAGGCGACCTATCGGTATTCAATAATTAAATTTGTAAAGAACTGCCGTATCATCGCGACAGGGCAGGTTGTGGCAGTCCGCCGACCGCCGTCCGGAATAACTTCGATTCAATGAAACAAAACCCAATCATAAACAGTATCGTGTGTAACCATTATGTCAAAGATCGCGCCGCCGATTTTCGAGCGCAGCTCAAAGATCGCACTGCAAAATTACGCACGTTTTTTGAAGGGTGAATCGCTTTAAAACACCCCGTCTCCAACAATCTCCAACTATCTCTGTTTTTCTCTGATTATCTCTGTTTTTCTCTGATTTGCTCTCTGCAAGGCACAAAAAAAAGCACCAGAACCAACGATTCCGGTTCTGAAGGTCTTGGGTTTGAATCCCAACGGGGTCACAAAAATCGTTTAGACAAACTTGCCTAAGCGATTTTGGATAACTTTCATAACCTCAGCAAACTCAACTTGCTCCTGCCAATTGATCTTTTTGAGGAAGTTTTTCCACAAGGAATTACGGAAATCATCGTTAGAAAAAGCATCCGTAAAAAGCTGAAGATTATCTGCAACAACAGTATCTCTATTCTCAAAAGTGGCTCGAATGGCATCCTCAAGAACCGCTTCATCAATCAGATTTGACTGGTATATTAGTATCTGATAGCAGTCAAAGAAATCCTTCATTCGACTATTCTCTGTATCCTTTTCCACCATCGCATGAAACTTCTCAGCCACTACAGTTTCCAACGAATAAGCCTTGATGCTAATAGGCGGAGTGGTATCAAGGAACACAGGATAATCCAAGTCAACTGGAGCTGGAACTATAACATCACCGAAACCAATGTCAGCAGAAATCTGTTGCACAATCGTATCAAGATGAGCAACAATAATCACTCTTGTTCCTGGGTATTTCCGCTCCTGTGTAATCTCCGCTGTGCGAATGGAAGCTGCATCAAAGATGACGCCGTCCTCTTCACATTCTATCTGACAAATCTCTGCAAATATCTCCTTCAGTCGAGCAGCATCACGGCTAATCTTTGCAGCCAAGAAGTCAATATCCTGTGTCGGGCGACCCTTCATCCCGCTATAGGCAAAGAGCAACGAACCGCCTTTCAAGAAGAAGTTTTCCCTATACTTGCTGACGGAAATCCTGTATATCAATCGTTCATGCAAATAGCGCACCAACAGCTTCATAAAGCCGTCCTTCTCACCATAAGTTTTCGAGATATTCAGGAGCCTCGCCCTGACTGATTTCCCTATACCATTACTCATTTTACAATGCTATTTCAAGATACTTCGACAAGGTGTTATATACCCTCAATTGCTTAGCATATTCACAAAGGCGGGTGATATTTCGATCTTTACGTTTCAGGTATTCGTTGATAATTTCCGAGCAAACATCCAAGCCTATCTTATTCCGATATTTTACAGCATCGCATACACTTCTCTCCACATCAGTAATCTTTACCTGATATCCACATATTTCCATTTCTGTAACACCAATATTCAAATACTCCTTCTTCCAATAGTACAAGTTAATTGGTGGAAACTCTGGGATTGTCACCTTTCGTTTTGCATCAATTGCGATACAATGACCACTTGGAATTTGTGTCGAGAGTTGATAATGAAACCATGCAGAATAGAGACATACGACACCGCCAGGTACAATCTTCTCGACATCAATCATGGTATTTGCCAAAGCCAGTTGTTCAGCATATACCCCTTGACGTACTCTTACGAGTGTACCATCTTCTATAGCCTTTCTGATATGCTCATACTCTGCACGACCAGCAACTTCATCTGTTCTGATGAAGCCCCCATTGCCTTGTATGGATTCTACCACTTTTGCCGTCTTTATCATATACGATTAATAATTCGACGGTGCAAAGATAGTATTTTTCTCTTAAATCATCAAGAAATTATGTAAAAAGTTACGGAGAAAATCAAAATTCCCCGTAACTTTTTACACTTTTCTTGTCAAAACGCCCTCAATTCTTGGAAAATTCAGATATTATTCCTACCTTTGCACCGTTCAGTCCTGGTAGTCCCTGAAGCGATTCAAACTATCAGGTGTTTTTATGCCCTTGACAATGCTTTTCCCCCATATTATATTGTACAATGAAGCGATATCGAGATAGAGAATAATGCTTTTTATGTCTCTCTTGTTCATCCTGAAAATAATTTGAATTGAGGCTGCAAAAATATCCCAAGAAGATGACAATACAAGAGTTTTGAGCAAAATCTCAAAAATTTAACATTTCAGGACGACATTGTGTGATTTCTTTTTTGTACCTTTGTCGCCGATAAAGAGAGTATTAACAATGCCGAATCGGCGCAAAATCGGCGCAAATGCGTTTTTGATATAAGCCGAAGAAGCCCATAAACACAAGGGATTTCGAGAGAATTGGCTGACAGATTCCGGTGCTTACACTGACGGACAAAAAACCTTCGCTTATCTCTTATAGTATTTCTGGAAGGTCTTCAGACTGTAGCCCTCCCCGTTGGGCATGCCCATCCTCACCAGCTCATTATACGCCCGCTCGGCGTTCTGCGGCAACAGGATCTTCCGATCGTCGGCCAGCTGCTTCAGATACTGGCATATCTCCTGGATGCCCTGCCGCGCCACCAGCCGCTTCACCTCCTCGTGGATCTGCCACTCCTCACTGCCGTCCACCGACGGATGAATGAAATGAAACAACTCTTCGGTCTCAGCCTCATGGGGATGGTTTCCGCAAGACTTTTCTTCGCCCTTTCCGTCGTCAGAACCAACGGGACCATTCCCGGTCGTTGGGGGCTCTGCCGCGAGAGTCTGAAATGAGGGGTTCTCCATCGTACAGCCGATATTGGCGACACCCCACACGTTAATCGGCGTCTGCCTCTGTATATTCTTCTCTTCCATAAGCACTTTGGTAACTCTTGTTTTCAAGGGCTGCAGGCTGGTCTGCGTTCACCGGCAGCACATTGAATTCCGTATCTTTCAGGTCGCAGCCCACGTTCGCCGTACTCCCCGCCTGAGGGTAGACGATGTTCTGTGTCGTGGGCTTCTCGGCCACCTTCTCCATCGCGTCGGCCAGTCGGCCAGTCTGATTGCCCTCCAACTGCGTTATCTCATCCACCCGTTCATAGATCCGTTTCGGCAAGTTGTCGGCCATTGTATGGTGCAGCAGGTGACCGACCAGCATCTTCTGACTGTTGTTTAGGCTCAACACGTAACTGATGGTTTTGAGTATGTCGAGCAGGAAGTACTGCTGTATGATCACCACAGGGTGCTGGCCTCCGGCGGTCGTCTGGCTATCCTCGGTCGTTTCGACAGTCATCATCAGCGATTCCAGTTCCTTGATCCGTGCATCCTTCTCCGCTATCTGTTTGTCCTTCTCCTCGATCTGCTTGTCCCTCTCCGCTATCTGCTTGTCTTTCTTTGCTATCACCTTTTCCTTCTCCTTGAGCATCTCCTTCTGTCTGGCTATTTCCTCGTCCTTCTCTTGCAGTTGCTCTTCCATCATCTTATTCTGTGCCTCCATCATACCGCCCGTCTTAGCCAGGTCGACAATCATCTTCAGCTCATCAAGGTTTTTTGTCATTTATCTACTCCTTTCTTGTTAATGGGTTAATTGTTGATTAAGATCTCACGCCTCCCCAGCCCCAGCCATCAGGCCGAAAAGACTGCAAAGGTATAAAAAGAAAAGTGCTTTTCAAGCAGTTAATTGTTAATTATTGCAATTATTGCACAAACCACCCCAAATTGTGCAAAATGTCAGTAGACAACAGATTGTTACATTGTTACAAAGTGACAAATTGATTTTTCAATTTGGAAATTACAATCATATATTATATTTATATTATATATATTATAATATATATAATATAAATATAATATATGGCTGTTTACATCCCCCACTCCGGATGGCAGAGGATGGAAACGGTCGTGTAATTATGTAACTTTGTAATTATGGTATTTTTTATTTACAATATCACACGGCGGAAACATATCGGAAATGGAGGGCTAAGCAAACGGACTTTTTCATGGCAGGAAAGTCTCAGTTTCAGCAGACGAAAGTCGGAGTTTCCTTAACCCTTCGTCAGAGGGCTGAAAAAAGCCAAAAATAGGGCAGTTATGGCTGCCCTAATCGTTGGTAAATTTTGTTTACTTCTGCCGGCAGAAACGTGCGACGTTTCAGCTGTGCGAGGTGCTGTAGTTCCGGATCTTCGGCCAGGAGTGACTTCAGTTTGAGCCAGGCTGACTGCGGCTGGATGAAAGGGAAGTACTTCTGCGCGAGCTCTGCACGCCCCATGCTGCTAATGGATAATTGATAATGGATAATGGATAATTCCTGATTACTTTGCATAGATGTAAATATGTTCTTCGGCACTGCAAAGATACGAAATTTTCGTGAGACTTGCAAGAATAGAAGAAGATATTTTTATTATCAAGAATTAAAGAATTTGAGAATTATTTTTTCCGCTGGGAAAGAGAATTGTAAGGAATTTGAGATGTAAACATCTCATCTTAAAAATTCTCTAATTCACCTCCTTGAGGAATAAATTCTCTAATTCTTGATGAACAAATAGCAATCAACAATCTGTGAGAACTTGAAAGAACCTGATTCGGGTGGCGAAAATGGTTGCAGGTGTCAGAATAATTGGCTACCTTTGCAGTGCAGAAGAATAAGAAAGGATTTTAAATTATGGCAAGAAGTGAAATTCCAATGGTGATTAACCTGAGGCAGAACAAGAACGATGACAGTACCGCTTACGGCAAGTACTTTGCTGAGTGCGATGCGAAGGAGCCGCTGAACCTGAAGGGCTTTGCCGCCCACATGACCAGTCACGGCAAGATCGCTGACTACCAGATGTGCGTGCTGGTGCTCGGTCAGGTGGTGGACTGCATGAAGGAGCTGCTGACGCAGGGTCAGCCCGTGAAGCTGGACGGCTTCGGTACGTTCTCTCCCGCAGTCGACGGTCAGAAGCTGGGCAAGGCGAACCTCGCAGCCGCTGTGGCCGGTGGCCCCGAGGCGATGATCAACGGCATCCACATCAACTTCATCCCTGAGAACACGAAGGGTGAGAAGCTGACGAGCCGAGCCCTGAAGGAGGACTGCATCTTCACCTTCGGTTACCTCGTGGAAAGCGAAGTGCGCACCGTCTCCGGTAAGCAGAAGCGCTTCCAGAAGAAGACTCCCCTCTCCTACGTGCTGGCACCCGCCGCTGATCAGCAGGGCAACGGTTAGTGAGCTATGAAGAAGCAGCGTGTGATTGAGCTGGCGGTGAAGGTGATAGTAGCCGCGCTCACAGCATTCCTCACGGCGATTAGTACCACGAGTTGTATGGGGCATGGACCGTTCTAAAGGGTGAAAAAGTGCATTCAAGTGGGTGTGTCAAAACGTGACACACCCGCTTTATTTTTGACTCCTGACGCGCAGGAATACCATCTCCGGCAGGTTGCCATCGGCATCACGCGGGGTAAAGAGGGTAACGGGATCGGTGGAAACAAACATGGCAGCGCTGACCTCAACGGCTGTCTCTGCCGGAGCAAAGGTGTTGTCCTCGATGATGCATTGGTCGGCATCGTAGTTAATCAGATGGCCGCCACTCAACGAATCGGTAAACGTGAACGACACATTATGCTTCAGGATATGCCCATAACCCGGCACATCGACCCTCTCTTCACGAGATTTCCGGTTGACCATATTGTAGTTGGAACGGTTCTGCCAAGAGACGTTGTACTCCCATCGGCAGCCACCCAGGTGATGGTTGGAGTACAGGCCGTGAGACTTGTTATGGTAGGCCACGCAATGGTGGATATAGTTCTGCGGGCAGACTGCGGGGCACTTCGTCGGACCGGGCTTCATGCCATAGCCGCCAGCCTTGAAACCGTTACCGTCGCCTGCCGACAGGAAAGTGGTGGTGTCGCGAGGGTCAATGGCAGGACGATAGCCGTTGTAGAAGGCCCAGCAATGGTCGAACTCCACCGGAGCGAGGTTGTTGATCAGGTCGAAACCGTCGTCGCTGTTACGCCAGGCGCGACAATAACGGATGGCGTTGCCCGTGTCGGTGGTATTCTGCACGTGGATGCCGAAGCCGTCGACATTGCCGCCATAAGTGCCTTCGCTAAAGTCGTCGTAGTTGTTGTAGGCATCGCAGTTGAGCACGAGATTGTCGGAGCCTGCCGTCTGGTAGTAACCAATGGCCATACCGTCGTGCATGGCGATGTTTTCCACGATGCAATGAGAGCCCTTGCGTGCCGAGACACATTCCGACTGGGTGTGGCCCTTGATCCTGACTGGTACGCCGATGATGTCGAAGTTGCGCAGATGGAGGTAGTCGGCACCGAGATAGAATGCCGCGAAACGGTACTGTCCGTCGAGTTGCAGGGCCGAGAAATCGAAGACTGGTCGCTCGCCGGGATAGCCCATGATGCAAGTGCGATGGTCTGCCGATCCGCCTTTCTCCAAGGCAAAGACAAAAGCATAGCGCTTATCCAGCTTCATCACCTGTTCGTCGGTGATGGCATATCTGCCGCCTCTGATGCAGATCGTATCGCCGGAGGCTATCTGATGATAGGCAGCAGGGAGCGTAGCCAAGGGAGCATCGATCGTTCCGGCAGCAGCATCGCTACCATCGGGAGCCATATAGACCACCTTTGCCTGCAAACCTGCAAAGGCCATCAAGGCGAATAAAAAGAATACCTTCCTCATTGCTTGGTTGCTTCGTCGATGAGCCAGGTAATGGCGTTGGATGAGAGGTCGGCCTTACGGCCATTGCAGAAGAGTTCATCAACCACGATGCTGGCTGACAAGCGGTCGAAGGAGTGGGAATAGCGGACTGTCACGCTCATCAGGGCATTGACAGCATACTTCTCACCGCCCACCGTCGCCGTGAAGACCCAGTCGGTAGGCTCCATCGTGATATACACCAGATCGCCGCTGATCGTCATCGACGAGGTGGGTGCCTTGAAGACTCTCTCCTTGACGGAGGCCACCGCCGCATCGAGGTCTTTTCCCGAGAGGAAAGGCCGCAGTAAGGGCGTCGCCGGCAGGTCGCGGATCGAGAAATCCTGACCGACGGTCAGATAGACGGCAGTAGGGACATTCTCGTCGAGCACAACGCCCTTATAGGTGCCCTTGGCATCGTTATAGGCCCTCTGGGCATCGGCCTCGGTCAGATCTGTCTTGCTGTCATCAGAACAGGCTGTCAGCACTATACAGGACAACAGCAGCAGACCATAAAGAGATTTACGCATAACGTATCGGTTTGAATAATCCCCGCACTCCCGATGTGGGGAGGCGGGGATTATTATGAGTTGTGTTAATTTACAAATAATTACTTAACCACGAATTTCTTACCCTGCTTGATGTAGATACCCTTCTTCAGAGTCTTCACCTGTACACCATTGAGGTTGTAGATAGGAGCATTGTGGTCGGAGATCACCTCGTTGTAAGGCAGCGTCTCGATGCCAGAACCACCCTTTGACTTGAAGACGTCGATGCGGGCGATAGCGGTGTCGATACGATAGAGACTAATGGTCTCAGTACCACGCTTCACCTGAACGTTGCTGCCGTCACCCAGGTTCTCGGCCTTGTAAAGTTCCTTACCATCGGCCAATGTTGTTCCCTGAGGATAGATGGGGTGCTTAGAATCATTACCATAGTTACTTACAATGTAAACGATGTAGTAGTCGTTGTCTGTCAGACCATCAACGCTCATGGGAGCGTTTGCATAGTTAATCTTATCTGTGCCACCCTTGATACCGTCGTTGATAAGACCAATACCATAATTCATCTTCATGCCACCGACGTCAGTACCATCAGCAACAGCAGGATCATCCTGGCCAGTGTACCATGTGACAACAGGAGCAAACATAGCATAAGCAGCTTCCTTCGTCAGCTTCTCAGGAGCGAGGGTAAAGCGGCGGATGCCCTCTGCCTCAGAGTTGGTGGTAGGACCATAAACGACATGCTTGTCATATGCAGGAGTACCATCGGCAGCCGTCTCACCATTCTCAATGCCGAACCACAAATATGAACGGGCAGTCCAGTTGTTTTCACCAGACATATTGTCGGCGCGGAGCTCATCAATCTCTGTAAAGCCCTTAGCCAGCAGATCGGCCTCGCTCGTGTGCTGGAAGTCAACAGTCTTATCGATAGCGAACTCAGTGTCGTTCTCGAAGGTCATCGTAGTCTCAACGAAACCAAATGCGTGAGTGGTAACAGTCAGAGTACCCTTGTCGGCAGCCTCATAGATAGCGCCGCTGGCAACCTCGCCCGTAGACTTGTCGCCATTGCTGTACTCCCAAGTCAGAGTGATCTGGGGCTGAGTGAGAACAGTCGTGTTATCGACCGTCATCAACAGCGTCTTCACATAACCGTTGTTCACCTTGGTGATGTCAACAGTAGCAGCAGGCAGAGCGATAGCCTCGGCAACCACATCATACTTCACGTGCTCAGAAGTAGCTGTACCTGACTCGGTCCAAACCTCCAGTGTACCAGAAGTCTCGGTCTCATACTTATAGGGGCTCTCGGTAGCAGTATCCTCATCACCCTCGGTCTTCTTGACGTGCAGGATCTCACCATCCTCAAAGTAGATATCGAAGAAGCGCTTCTTCATATCAACAGCGGTCATAGAGATGGTCGGCGTGTTGGCATAGTCGCCCTCAACAGGCACCTGAACCTTCACCTCGTCGATGTCGGCGGTGCTATAACGACGGCCCAGCAGCACGTTCAGACCCTTTACGAAAGGATCGCAGTTGTCGGCCAGCTTAGTGGCACCCGACTTGATCTCAGCACCCTCGAGCTCAGAGATCTTCCAAGAGGTCTCCTTGGTCTCGGTGTTGACGGTCACCTCGATGTCGTACCACATGCCTTCGGTCAGCGTGATCGTTGCATTGGTGGTGTCGCGGTTGACAACGAAATCAAAAGCATAGTTGCTGTTGTCCTGGTTGTCGGTCCAATAGGGGTTGGTGTCACCATAAGCACCCTTCAGCTGAGTGAGAGCGAAGATGCAGAGTGAGTCATAGGTGCAATACTGACCATTGTTGACGAAATAGTTCTTGGTCTTCAGATTGCTGTCCCAGTTGCCACCCAACAGAGCAAGCTCTGTAGAGAACTGAACATCCTGAGGTTTGCTGGCATCGTTAGGATTACGAACCAGACCCCACTGGAACTTCACGGTGTACTCCTTGACATCCTGACCTTCAAAAATAGTAGCTTCTCTGCCATAGTTGAAGTCCAGAACGGCATTACGGTTGTTGTTATTACCCAGGTCGAAACGGAACCACTGTCCGTACTCGGTTGACTGGAGCGACATACCGCCAGCCAGGTTAGGAGACTTCCAACCAGCGTCAGCAACGGTGGTCACAGCCTCGAAGTCCTGCTTGTACAGGTTCTTCACGCCTGCGGTTGCTACCAAAGTGTAAGCAAACAGCGCAGTGAATAGGAGATAAAATTTCCTCATAATCGATAAGTTTTAATTGTTAATATAAAAAATGGTTTTAATAAGTGTAGTCTATAATCGAGTGCAAAGATACAAAATTAATTGTAAACTGCAAAGGATATTGTAAATTTAACACTAATTTATGCTGTGAGGTGCGGGATGCGCCTCACAGCATAGAAATAGGATTTACCAACCGGGGTTCTGCGTCAGCACACCACCCGACTTCATGATCTCACTCTGCGGGATGGGGAAGAGATACATCTTGTCGTTCCACTGGCGGGTCTGAACGGTCTTCGGTGTCTCGGTGAACGTACCGTCGGCATTCTTCGTAATCTCCAGACCGCGGATGTTGGTGAAGTACTTGTCGGCCTCTTTCCAGCGGCGCACATCGAAGAAACGGTGTCCCTCGAAGGCCAGCTCGACAAAGCGCTCCTTCTCATAGGCGGCCTTAAAGTCGGCTGCACTCAGGCCTGTCTCCATATCCTTCAGACCGGCACGCTTACGAATCTGGTTGATATAAGCAGCAGCCGTCGTTGATGATGGCGAACCTGAAGGTGCTGTATAACCGTCGCCGGAGAGGTTGAAGAGGGCCTCGGCATAGTTCAGGTAGAACTCACCCAGACGGAAGGTTACCCAGACGTGTTTACAGGTGTTGGCACCGTTACCAGCAATCTGGACAGACTCTGTCACGTACTTCTTCAGGTAGTAGCCCGTCGGAGTAGCATAGGCGTTGGGGAGTCCGTTGACACCACCGATGAAGGTCTCCAGAGGCTGAGTATTGGCATTAGGCCAGGAGTCGCCATTGCAGGCGACGGTCTGCTCAAAGCGCTTGTCTCCGCTCTCGTAGGCCGACACGAGGTTGTAGGTAGGACAGTTGCCACCGCCACCTCCGGCGCCAGCTCCAGACATTCCAACGGGGAAGTTGTAGGTCTCGAAGTTGCGGTTCTCTGTCGGCATGCGACGGCCGAAGATGATCTCACCCGTTGCGTTGGCATCGCTCCAGCTGGTATTGCCGATAAACAGGCCTTTGTAGTCGGTAGAGAGCTTCATCTTACGGGCTGAGCAGGCATCGATCACAGCCTTGTTGGCATCGGCAGCCTTCTGCCAGAGGTTCTTGTCGTTGTTCGTATTGAACAGCGGACTGGCGTGATAGAGGGCAGCACGGGCACGCAGGGCGAGCACAGCCAGGTTGTTGGCACGACCGTTGTTGGCGGGCGTCATTGCCAGATCGCCTAGATCGCCATAGTCCTTGGTGATGCTGTCAACGATGGCTACGCACTCGTCGTCGATGAACTTGAAGACCTCATCGGCCGTCGCACGGGGTTGTACATTGGCTTCATCGGCACTCATGTTCGTTGTAATCAGGGGCACACCACCATACTGGCGCACCAGCAGGAAGTAGAAATAGGCACGAGCCCAACGAGCCTCCCATTGGTAGTTGTTATACTGATACATCTCGGCCACGAAGTTCTTGTCGAGTTTGTAATCCTCGAACTTCAGACCTGTGAACTCATCGAGGAAGAGGTTACAGTAGGCAATACCGTGATAGCAGGTCGTCCACAGCGAACTGTTGGCATTCGTCGGACTCCAGGCGCCATTGAAGAAACTCTCGATGGCGTTGCCGTCGTGGGAGTAGACGGCCTCGTCGGTAGCCGATGCCAAGGTAGCGCCGCTATAGTTGCCGAAGTCGGAATCGAGGTCGGCGTAGATGGTAGAAAGGAAACCGCCTGCACGCTCAAACTTCTTTTGCATATAAGCCGTATCATAGATACTGAACTCCTTGTAGTCCATCTGCTCACTGCAAGAGGAGAAGAGGAAGGAGGAAAGAGGAAGGAGGAAGGATAATACTCCTACAGCCAGCTTATTATTTATCTTTGTTCTCATAATTATCAATTATCAATTATCCATTATCCATTATTAGAACGACAACTGTACACCTGCGACAACACTCTTGTTGAGCGGAGCCGAGACACCATAGCACTCAGGATCGGCATCGTCGATATGATCGAAGCAGAGCAGGTCGATGCCACGCAGATAGATCTTGGCGGTCTTCATGAAGCCCGTCTTCTGTACAAGACAAGCGGGCAGGTTGTAGTACACCTCCACGTTGCGAAGCTTCAGGAACGAGCGGTCGCGCTGCCAGAACGTACTCGTCTGGTAGTTGTTGGCATTGCTCGTAGAAGAGAGTCGCGGGAATTCTGCATTCACGTCGGGATTCGACGGACTCCAACGACCGTCGTAGTACTGCTGCGAGAGTGAGGTGGAGTTCAACAGAGGCCAGTACATACCCTTGGCACTGAGGTTGGCAGTATAGCGGCCAACACCCTGGAACATCAAGTCGACACCGATGCCCTTGTACTCGGCACCAGCATGGAAGTTGTAGAACAGCTCAGGTGCATAGGCGCTATAGCCGATCTTCGTCTTATCATTGGCATCGATGACACCGTCGCCATTGATATCCTGATACTTGATGTCACCAGGACGGACAGTCGAGAAGTTCTGGACAGGACTGTTGGCGATGTCGGCCTCATCCTTAAACAGACCGATGGCCACCAGACCGTAAGTAGAATTGAGAGGATTACCCGTCTCCACGAGGTTGTCGTAGGCCTTCGGCTCCTCTGCCTGCTCCTTGATCTCATTCTTATTGAAGTTGAAGCTACCGCCGAGGTTGAAGGTCAGGTCGCCAATGGTCTTGGTATAGTCGAGGGAGAGCTCAAAGCCCTTGCTGTCGACCTTACCGGCATTGATATAAGGAGCGTCGAAGCCAATCAGAGCGGTGTAGGCGCCCGTACCTTCTACCCATATATCCTTACGCTGCTGCATGTAGACATCGAGTTCGACATTCAGACCACCAAACAGTGTGGCATCCAAACCTACATTATACTTATAAGCTTTCTCGTATGAGGGATTGGCTGTGGGGAGCAGCCCCAGCGTGGTGTTGGCGTAGACCACATCGTAACCGCTTCCGAAGGGATAGCTGCCAGTAGCCGAAGAACCCTGAGCATACGACTTAGCATAATAGTTCCACACATTATCGCCGGGCAGATAGTCGGCATTGATGATGCCGAAGCTGCCGCGAAGTTTCAGGAAGTTCACCACAGGATTGTCTTTGAGGAAGTTCTCGTTGGAGAGCACCCAGGCTGCAGATACCGTCGGAGAGAGGTTCCACTTCGTGCCGGGAGCCAGACGGTTGCTACCGGCATAGACCAGAGCCACCTCAGCGATGTAACGGTTGTCGTAGCCGTAGTGACCCAGGAACGAGCCGTTGTGGCGATAGATGGTATAGCCCGTGCTACCGGTGGTATTCTGCCACTCGTAGTCGTAGCGCAGCTGTGCGTAGACATAATGCTTGTCAGCAAAGGTGTGGTCGTAGTTGAAGCCGGCAGAGAAGATCAGGCGGCGGGCCCAGTCGACAGTACCGGAGTTCTTACTCATCGTGCCAGGTGTGCCAGATGACCAGTAGTCGCCCTTCGTACCTACACCCGTTGCAGGGTAGTTACCATAGACATAGGTCATAGAGTGATCCTCATACAGCGTCGAATAGGTGTCGTAACCCAAACGGGCCGTCAGGCTCAAGCCTGGAGTCCAGTATTTCAGATCCTGTGTCAAGGTCATATCGGCAAAGAGAGCACGCTCATGGAGCTTGTAGTAGGCGGCACCGGAAGATTCGGCGACGGGGTTATTGACACCATCATAAGTCGAACTGCCACCCCACTCGTCGTTCTCGTTCTTGATGGGGAAGGCCAGCGACGGGATGCTGTAGACCATATCCCAGAGGTCGGCCTTAGCCGTCGATGAAGAGCTGCCGACAGAGGTCGGACCGCCCGGGCGCGACATCTCACTCAGCATACCCAGCATGTTCACCTTCAGCATGGTGGTCGGGGTGAGGTCGATGTCGAGGTTAGTACGCAGATTACCTCGTACATACTTATCCTGAGTGGAATAGCCGTCGGTGGCATCGAAGTTATTGATGAAACCCTTATCGGAGAGCAGGTTCAGCATGGTGAAATAGCGGAATTTCTCACCGCCGCCACTGAACTCGACACCGATCTTATTGGTGGCACCGCTCTTGCGGAAGGTTTCATCCACCCAGTTCACGTTGGGATACTGGTAGGGATAGTTGCCGTTCCGGAAGGCTGCGATCTCTTCCGATGAATAACGAGGAGCCGAACCTTCGTTGGCAAGAGCCTCGTTCATCGCACTGGCGAAAGTAGCGCCATCGACGAACTTCGGACGGTTGGTCTGGAAGTTGAAAAGGTGGTCGTAGGTGACCCGGATGTTCTGGCTCTTATACTGACCACGCTTCGTGGTGATGAGGATGGCACCGTTGGCGCCCTTATAGCCATAGAGGGCTACGGCGGCAGCATCCTTCAGGATCGACACGTGATCTACCTCCTCAGCACTGACAATACTCAGGTCGCGTTCCACACCGTCGACAAGAATCAGCGGAGTGCTGGTGCTCAGACTCTGAAGACCGCGGACGTAGAACGTAGGATTCTGTTCGAAGTACGTACCTGTTCCCTGCAGCGAAACAAGGCCGTTTCCCTGTCCGAGAATGGAGTTACCGATATCCTTGGCCGAACGCTTATTGACATCCCTGCTGGTAATCACAGAAACGGCAGCCGTAGACTGGGCACGGGTGAAGTCCTTATTGGCTCCCACCTCGATGACCTGATCCACGAAGCTGATGCCTGTGCTGTCCTGCTGTGCTGCTGCCGGCAGGCTCAGGCCTGCAAGCAGTGTCAGCATCAATATATTACTTTTCTTCATATCTTTCATTTTTTCATTTTTTCAATCTTTCAATCTATAAAGATTACCATCCGGGGTTCTGAACGAGTCCATAGCCCTTATTGATTTCAGACAGCGGCATCGGCATCAGCAGCCACTTCTTCACCTCCAGATCGTTGGGATTGTAATTCCACAGATAACGCGCTGGATTCTGTATCTCGAATTTCTGATAAGTAAACATGCTGGGCTCCTTACCGCCGCTGTTCTTATCTGTACCGATGTAGGCGCTGTTGTTCTGGATCAGCTCTTTCTTAGAGTTTTCCATCATGCGGAAGGTAATGATACCATGCAGTTTCTTCGTCATCCAGTCGGTACGTTTGTAGCGGATCATATCGTAGTAGCGGTTGTTACTCATACCCAACTCACAGGCACGCTCACGGAGAATCTCCTCAATGAGACCTTCCTTAGAATCGAGATTGTTCAACTTGCTCTTATCACCCTTATAGGCAGCCTGGCCCCACTTCAGTCCTTTCAGTCCGACGCGAGCACGCACTTCGTCGACCTTAGCGATAGCATCAGCGTAACGGTCGCACTGTGCCAGACACTCAGCATACATCAGCAGCATCTCGTCGTAGGAGAGATAGACCCACTGGGTGTACTTGCCGAAATACTCCTGACCCAAGTAGTACTTGATGACACCATAACCTGTAGCAAAACGGCCCAGGTCTTTCTCCATGACCTTCACCTCGCCGGTCTTCTCGTCGACGGCAGCTGCATCGGTACCTTCATGCTCGCCATTCACCCAAAGCTCGTAGACATCACCCTCAGGCTTACCGGTAGTCCAGTTCAGAGAGAGCGTCTGGCTGCAGACAATCGCATTCTCATAAAGACGTGGGTCACGGGATGCTTCCTTCTTGGTGACTTTACCAGAAGTCCATTTGTAGAACAGTTGACCGTTCTTGCCGCCAATCTTGCCGTTCAGAGAGTCCACATCCCAATCAAACGGCGTACCATCCTTCCAGGGGAACATCTCAACATATTCCTCGGTGGGGTTATAAGAGTGACGATAAGGACCTGCACTCTTTCCGAAAGGACCAACGAAGTTAGCCCATTGATAAGAAGCTTTAGCGCTTGTCTGACCGGTCACACGGGTACAGTGGATAATCTCGCGGCTTCCCTGATAGATATAACCCATACGGTAAGCCTGACGATAGTCCTCAGGAGCTGTGCCCGTAGCCTGATTCAGTTGGTACCAGTTGCCGTTGGCATCGTTCGACTTGAAGAAGTCCTCACAGGCAGCGAGAGCGCGCTCCCAGCGAGCCTGCTGGAATCCTCCATGCCAGACGATATTATTCTTTTCGGCTTCTGAAGAGCCGTCATAATAAGGCTGATCGGAGTTATAGAGCGGTGAAGCATTGAACAACAAGATCTTGGCCTTGAGAGCCTTCGCTCCTGCTGCCGTCCAGCGACCAGTGTTGTTGGCGGCATCGGTATCAATGGTGTTACCGTTGTAAGCCCAAAGCAGATCGGGGATAGCCTCGTCGAGCAGACCCACCATGAAGTTGGCGGTCTCCTCTGCGGTAGCACGGGGTACTTCATAGGTTCCCTCCAGACCCGTAAAGGTGTGGTCGATGATGGGCAGACCGCCATAGATGGAATAAAGATCGAAATAGCGAGCTGCAATCAGACACTTGGCCTGGGCAATCATGCTCTTCTTCTCAGCTTCGGTCAAACCGGGCACATTGTCGATGTTGTCCATCAATAGGTAGCAACGGCGTACTGTTTCCCACACGAAATCGTGGGTATAGGAAATGAGCGGATGATCGGTATTGCCGATATCGGCTGATGTCAGCAGACCGCCATAGTATTTACCGAAAGCACCACCACCGCTGAAGTGCTGCTGGTAGCAGTCGGTCATAGCGTCCATCTTAGAGTTCCAGTAGCTGACACTCCAAGGGGCACCCGTTGCATTCTTAAAGGGCAGACCGTAATACTGCAACACGTAGAGTCCCACCAGGAACTGCTTCGTGTATTCTGCGCTGGCAAACACCGTGTCGAGAGAGACGGTTCCACCAGGAGTCTTCTCAATGAAGGAGTTGCCGAACTTGACATCATCGGTGCAAGCCGCAAGCGCCATGCTGCCGATCATCAGCGACACAACCCCTTTTACGATTTTATGTTGAATGTTCATAATGATATACCTTATTTATTATTATATTAGAATCCAAGCTTGATACTTGCAGTGTAGGTACGCTGCAGAGGATAAGACGGAGTCGTGCTGGCACGAGCCTCAGGATCGCCGAACTTATACGGAGTAATCGTAAAGAGGTTGTAAGCACTGAGTGCCAACTGCAGACCTGTCATACCCAATGCCTTCAGGAATGGGAAGTGGAAGTCGTAGGCAATCTGAATGGTCTTCAGACGAAGGTATTTGGCATCTTTCTCGTAAAGGGTTGAGCCGGCATAGTTCTGGTCGGCATTATCCCATGTGGCACGCGGATACTCGGCATCAGGATCAGGATTGTCCACCGTCCAGGTATTCTCCAGATGGTATTTCAGCAGACCACCGTCGAGCACCGTCGAACGGTTCTGGAACGGACGACGGAACACGTCACCGAGCACACGACTCACGGCCCAGGCACCAGTCAGCTGAGCGCTGAACGAGAAGTCCTTATAATATGCGGCCAGATTCAGACCGGCAATGTACTGCGGGTCGTCGGTATAGCCATAGTCGCGGCTCATATCGTTGGCATCGATAACGCCGTTCTTGTCGAGATCAACGAAGATTGGATCACCGGGCTTCAGCGTCTTGAGCTGAGTGGGATATGGAGTACCGAACTCCTTCTCATAGTCAGCCTCAGCACCCTCATAGTAGAGTTTCCAGAACTTGTACTGCAGGCGAGAACCAATACGGTGACCGGCTGTGTACATATAGTCGTTCTCCTGAGGAGCCTGACGGTCTTCGATGATTTCGTTCTGGTTGTGAGAGAGGTTGAGTTTGGCACTATAACGGAAATCCTTACCAATCTTATCTTGCCAATTGACAGATAATTCCCAACCGTGACTGTCGACGATACCGAAGTTGGTATAGGGAGGATCGAAACCCAGGAATCCGGGAACAGTCATGTCGCGGGCAAGAATGTCGGTACGATGCTCCTTATAGTAGTCAAATACCACACGGAGACGATCGTCGAGGAAGTTGACATCGATACCATAGTCCTGCTTAAAGGCCTTCTCCCAAGATACCTCCGGGTTGTTCTTGGCACTCTCATAGGCTCCCTTCGTAGCTGTACCGTTCTCAATACCGAAGAGGTAAGCAAAAGCGGGCTCGTTCACGCTGGTATAGGTGAAACGGTCGAAGGTTGCCGTCTGGTTCACAATATAGGGGTCAGCCATATACATGAAGCGGCTACCGCCAATCTTGTCGTTACCGACGAGACCCCAAGAAGCACGGAGCTTCAGGAAGCTGACATATTTCTTGAGAGGTTTGAAAAACGGCTCGTCGCTCATCACCCAACCCACAGAACCAGCGGGGAAGGAACCGAAACGCTTGCCGGGAGCAAAGTTCTCGGAACCATTGTAACCGAAGTTGAACTCTGCCATATAACGGTTGTTCCAGTCGTAGGTCACACGACCTACGAAGCCAACGTAGGTACGGGGAATATCCGAATAGTCACCGCTGATGTAATACTCCTTACTCTGGTTATAAAGTGCAAGAGCGGTAATAGTATGCAGACCGAAGGAACGGTTGTAGTTCAGAGAACCCTCAGCATACCAGTTACGTCCCTTGCTGGGCGATGAGTTAGAGTAGACAGGATCGGTGTTGTCACCAGACAGGCGCAAGTCAGTACGTTCGCCCCAGGCATAGACAGGAACGGTTACATCGTTGCCTTGCTTGTCTTTGACAACGGTGGTGCCAGTCTGAATGTAGTCTCCATTCTCGTCGGTCAGAGCATATTTGTGATAAACCGGTGTATAGGTAGCTGCACTATGGGTAATCTCCTTACGAACCTGATAGGAGCTGTTGTAAGAACCCTTCAGTTTCAGCGACAGTCCTTTCGTGATGAAGTCGAGCTTCTGGTCGAGCACGAGGTCCATCTGGAGTTTGTTATTATTATAATGGTACGCGCCAGGCTGGCTCATGGCATAAGCCATAGGCGTGCTAGTACCGAATGGCAGTACACCAGCCGTCTCGCCCTGAGTCTTCAAGATATCGTCCACATAGTTGTCGGCATCAGAGACACTGGTGACGATGTATTTGCCATCGACGAATCCCGCGCTGCTGAATGGTGAAGCCCAGTACATCTCACGAATCATCTGGTCGGAAGACTGACCGGTATGAGGCTTGCGCGACTCATCAATCTTACCAGAGATATTGAAGCTCACCTTCGTTGTTTTCGTGACATCGATATCCAAATTGGTACGATAGTTAAAACGCTGATACTGGTAACCGTAGTCGTATGGACGATCGAACTCCTCGAAGATACCATCCTGAGTGAACATACCGGCAGAGATGAAGTACTTCACCGTCTTGTTACCGCCGGAAATGTTGACGTTGTGCTGCTGCTGCAGGGTAACGTCCTTCATCAGGTAGTCAGTCCACTTCATACTCGGGAAACGGACAGGGTCTGCACCGCTCTCGAACATATCAAGCACACTTTGTGTGAAATACGGTTCCTTGCCGTCGTTGGCACGCATCGCATTATGGAAGGTAGCATACTCGTAAGAACTTGTCTGCTCAACCATCTTCGTAGGAGTGAGGGCTGAGAACGATACGTTGAACGAAATCTTCGCCTTTCCTTCAGAACCACGCTTGGTGGTAATCAGGATGACACCGTTAGCGCCACGCACACCGAACACAGCCGTTGCGGAGGCATCCTTCAGTACCGTCACACTTTCGATTTCGTTGGGGTCGATATCCCACATGTCACGTTCCACACCATCGACCTGGATCAGGGGGGATGAGTCGGCCCATGTTCCCTGACCACGAACGAAGATCTGGGCAGCATCGCTACCAGGCTCACCAGAAGTCTGCACGGTGGTCACACCTGAAAGCTGACCAGCCAGCACATTGTTCACAGAAGACACAGGTGTGCGCGTCAGGTCTTCAGCTTTCACACTGGAGAGAGCGCCCGTCACAGTCACCTTCTTCTGTACACCGTAGGCCACCACCTCGACACCCTGTAGCATCGTGGATTCTTCTTCCAAGATCACCTTCATACCACTGGAGGCCTTGACGACTTTCTCCTTGTAACCCACAAACGTGATCTTCAACTGTGTACCGGGCTTGACCTTCAATGTGAAGTTACCATCGAAGTCGGTCACCGTACCTGTCGTGGTCTTTGCCCCGACGACAATCACGCTCGCGCCGATCACGGCCTCAACCGTATTGTCGACGACCGTTCCCGAGATTGACTCTTA
>JAEEGK010000499.1_pt1 | contig 97893 bp, 78 predicted proteins | sample 8958771 | NCBI WGS metagenome assembly JAEEGK01 (sample SAMN16246547, study PRJNA631951) | gut metagenome | biome: gut microbiome; feature: rumen; material: SC-attached | host: Bos | place: Iran: Karaj | collected 2018-10 | reverse complement strand
AGCAAGGAAGAGGCCCAGAATGCACCCACGCCAATCACCACTTATGCAGTCTTCCATGATGGCGAGTACATCACCAATGAGCAAATGAACGACAAGCGCTTCCTGAAGCTGATTGGCAAGTAAATTCCAATTTATCTTTTAGATGACCCTCCCCGAAGCAATAGTGTATCTCCTCGCTTCATCCAACCACGGCATGAAGACTGACGTAATTGCCCGACTGATTAATGAGAAGGGCCTTTATCAGAGGTGGGATGGAAAGCCGGTGGATGGGAAACAGGTTTATGCAGTCATTATGGCCCATCCTGAGACTTTTGTGAAGAGTGAGGGGTTGATAAGGTTGATGATATAAGTTAACAACCCGCACGAAATAATGCATTATTGGCCTTTTTTGCGCCTAACGTCCCTGTTTTTGGGGCGATAGGAGCGGTGTGAGGGGCCCTCTGGGCATTCATGGGTTAGTTTGGAGAGAATTTGGAAAAGAAGAGAAAAAAGGATACATTTGTCCTAGTTAATTGGTAGAATATTCTGAACTTATGAAAACAAGATCGTTTATTTTCTTTGCCGTATCTTTTATCATCGGCCTTAGCAGTTGCAAACAGGAATACTGTACAGTCAAGGGTACTGTCAAAGGTGTCAAGGACGGGGCGGAGCTCGTTTTGCAAGACGAATGGAACAAATTCAAGGTCGTTTCCACAACGACAGTCAAGGATGGAGCTTTCGAATTCCATCCCGGTTTTTCGGTGCCAACCCACGTGTACCTGTATGCCAGAAATCCCGAGGACGTATTTGGCAACCCGTATGACGGAGGTCAGCTGAAAGATTTCTTCCTGGAGCCCGGCACCGTCATTGTAGATGTCTGCGCCGATGATGAGGACGACATGACCAAGGGCGCGACAGGAACGGTCCTGAATGATGCTTTCCATAGGATTATGGCTGCAGATCCTGATGCCAGGGAAGCTCTTTGGGAAGAGGCGGTCAATGATGAACAGACGAATCTCCTGGCTTTGGTGTATGCCAATGATTTTCCCGACGACCTTACCCGGGCCTATGAAATCATCGACCGTTTATCCCCGGACCTGGCCAAGACTTATAAGAACTATATTTCAGTCCTGAAAAAAAACCTGGTCCGTAGGGCGGAAACGGCAGAACGCAGGAAAAAAGCTGCCGAAGAGGAGGTCAACCTGGTTGGTGAGCATTACATCGATATGGAATATCGGAATACGGATGACATTCCTGTCCGCCTGAGCGCTGTCGTTGACAATCCGGAGAACCGCTATGTCATCCTGGACTTCTGGGCAACCTGGTGCCTGTCTTGCGTGGAATCCCTCCCTACGCTGAAGGAGGTTTATGCAAAGTATCATAGCAAGGGCCTGGAAATCTACAGCATATCCCAGGATTCCAAAGCCCAGGAATGGAAATCATTTGTGGAGAAGAATGAAATGACCTGGATCAATGTGTTGGCGAGCGGCGGCAAAGTATATAAGGATTATGGCATCGAGTTTATCCCGAAAGTCTTTCTGATTGATTGCCAGACCGGCGAAATCCTGGTCCACGAAGGCAAACCGGACCTTGAAGCCATCCTATCCAACTTATTTCCCTGATCTAAGGCTGGCTGGTTTTAATTAGAAATCAGGCGATAGCTGTAACTGCGGCTGCAACGTCCTCCAGCAACCATTTGGGCGTGGAGGTGGCGCCGCAGATGCCCACGGAAGTGGCATCCTGGAACCAGGCGGGGTCAATCTCCGAGGCCGATCCCAGCAGGTAGGTCCGGGGGTTCACGCTCTTGCACAGGTTGCTTAGCACCTTTCCGTTGGAGGAAGAGCGGCCGGAAACAAACAGGATCACGTCGTGGGAACTGGCAAAGGCCGACAGTTTCTCATGCCGCGATGCCACCTGGGCGCAGATGGTGTCGTGCACCGTTACATCGGCCCCGCGGGCGCGGAGCATTTCGCAGATCTGGGCATATTCCGCCGGGCTTTTGGTGGTTTGGGAGAAGATTTCCATGGGCTGGGAGAAGTCCAGGCGCCCGGCCGATATGGCTTCGTTGAGCATATCGGCGTTTTCCACCACCAGGGCGTCTCCGTTCACTTGGCCCAGCAGGCCCAGGACCTCGGCATGACCCACCCGGCCGAAAATGAGGATCTGTCCTTTCCGGCCTTCCGAATGCAGACGCTGATAGGCCTCCCGGATGCGGCGCTGGAGTTGCAGCACCACCGGGCAGGTGCAGTCAATCATGGCCAGGGAACGTTTCTCCGCCGCTTTGTAGGTGGAAGGCGGCTCCCCGTGGGCGCGGATGAGCACCGTTTCCCCGTCGGGCACTTCCTCCAGGGAGTCTATGGTCCGGAGACCCTTGGACTGCAGGCGCTCCAGTTCCGCCTCGTTATGGACGATGGCGCCCAGTGACCACAGGGCCTCTCCCCCGGAGAGGAATTCCTCGGCCCGGGTGATGGCCCGGATCACTCCGCCGCAAAAGCCGGAGCCCGGGTCTATCTCCACTTTTAACATGAGAGAGCGGCTTCCAGGATGCCGAATTTTCCCTGGATCACCCCCAGCGCCCACACCAGTTCTTCGTGCATGGTCATATGGGTGTTGTCCATCACAAAGGCATCGGCCGCCTGGGAAAGCGGGGAGGCTTCCCGATGGGAATCGATATAGTCACGTTCCTTCAGATTGGCCAGAACCTCCTCAAAGACAGGGTTTTGTCCCTTGGAAACCATTTCGTCGAAACGGCGCTGCGCGCGAACGTTCTCATCGGCCGTCATGAAGATTTTCAGCTCCGCGTTGGGGAATACGGTGGTGCCGATATCCCGTCCGTCCATGATTACGCGGCCCCCTTCGGAGAAAGCGTGGAGTTTGCCGTCCACGAAGTTGCGAACGAAGGGAATGGCCGATATGGGGCTCACATGGGAGGAGACCTCCAGCGTGCGGATCTGGTCCTCTATGCAGCGCTCTCCCAGGAAGAGGAGGGTGGCGCCGCTGTCCCGGCGGAAGTGCAGGTCCAGCGTGCCGATGACGGCCTTCAGGGCCGGCTCGTCGATGGAGCCGTCAGCCGCGATGAAACCGCTTTCCATGGCGAAAAGGGTTACGCCGCGGTACATGGCGCCGCTGTCCAGATAAAGGAATCCGAATTCTTTGGCCACCATTTTGGCAAAGGTGCTCTTGCCGGTGGAGGAAAAGCCGTCTACGGCGATAATGATGTCGGGAACGTTCATAGTATTGGTTGTAAGTCTTACAAATATAGAAAAATATTACGATATTTGCACATCAAAGCATTTACGTTATTCCAGAACCTTTGAGCCCGAAGGGCGTTTAGGGAAGGGGTAACGTTGACAAGCCGCAAGGCAGGCCTGTGCGGAATAATTGGAAAGGTTGAATTAAAGCACTGCAGGTGCACATTTCTATGAAAGTACTTATTGTCGACGACGAACGCGCTATCCGTTACTCCCTGAAAGAGATCCTGGAAATGGAGAACTATCAGGTGGAGACGGCCGAGAATGGCGAGGAAGGCCTCCAGAAGGCGGAAAAGGAAAAATACGATGCCATCTTTTGCGACATCAAGATGCCCGTGATGGACGGAACGGAAATGCTTTCCCGGATTATGGAGGAAGGCATTGAGACGCCCGTTATCATGGTCTCCGGCCATGCCGATATCACCACTGCGGTGGACTGCATCAAGCGGGGTGCCTTCGACTTCATCGAAAAGCCGCTGGACCTGAACCGCATCCTCATCACCCTTAAGAATGCCACGGACAAGGCCAAGCTGGTAACCCAGACCAAGATCCTCAAGAAGAAGGTCTATGGCCAGGAGATGATAGGCGGGAGTACGCCCATCGGCCATCTCAAGGAAATGATTGAAAAGGTGGCCCCTACGCAGGCCAGCGTCCTCATTACCGGCCCCAACGGCTCCGGCAAGGAATTGGTGGCCCAGGGGATTTACCAGCAGTCGGCCCGTTCCATGATGCCGTTCGTGGAGGTGAACTGCGCAGCCATCCCTTCGGAACTGATTGACAGTGAACTCTTCGGCCACAAGAAGGGCTCCTTCACATCGGCCATCCGGGACCATAAGGGCAAATTCGAACAGGCCGACGGAGGCACCATCTTCCTGGACGAAATCGGCGATATGTCGCTGGCGGCCCAGGCCAAGGTGCTGCGCGTGCTGCAGGAGCGGAAACTCACGCCGGTAGGCGGAGACAAGGAGATTACGGTGGATGTGCGGGTTATTGCCGCCACAAACAAGAACCTGCAGGAAGAGATTGTGAAAGGCAATTTCCGCGAAGACCTTTACCACCGCCTTAGCGTGATAGTGCTCAAGGTTCCGCCCCTGGACGAGCGGAAAGAGGATATCCCCCTGCTGGTGAATTATTTCTCGGAGAGAATCTGCAACGAAGGCGGCCGTAGCGTGCGTCCTTTCACGCCGGAAGCCATCGCCCTGTTGCAGGAGCGTTCCTGGCCCGGCAACATCCGGGAACTCCGCAACGTGGTGGAGCGCCTGCTCATCCTGGGCGGAAACCCAGTGAGCGAGAGTGACGTAAAGGATTACGTCTTTTAAGCCTTCTTGGGATATTTAACCGTAAAGCAGGCACCGCCCAGCGCGAAGGAGCGGCTGTAGGAGATACTTCCCTTGCAATGTTCCACAATCCGGCGACAGATGGCCAGACCCAGGCCGCTGCCGCTGGTTTTCGTTGTGAAATCCGGTGTGAAAATCTTGTCCTGGTTCTGCTCCTCCACGCCGGGTCCGTTGTCTTCCACCACAATCTCGTAGAAGCCGTCCTCGGCACCGTTGCGGAGGCTTACCAGGAGCCGTTTCTCTCCCTGGTTCTCGTCCACCGCCTGGATGGCGTTGGTTATGAGGTTCACCACCACGCGGGTGAGCTGCGGACGGGGGGCGTCTACGATGGCTCCCTCCAGTCCATAGTAGTCCAGCGTGATATCTTCCCGGGAATCGAAGAGGTCCACTTCCTGCCGGATGAGCGAATCCAGGTCCAGGGTTTCCATGGTCTGGTCGTACATCTTGGCGAAGGTGGAGAACTGGTCGGCCGAATCGGCCAGCAGGTCCACATGGAAGAGGACGGTGGAGGCCACCTCGTCGAAGCGTTCCTGCCAGGCGGGGTTGCCGGAGGACTTCATGCGGATGAGCATCTGGAGCTGCAGCTTGATGGGCGTGAGCGGATTCTTGAGGTCATGCGCCACGCGGCGGGCCATGTCTGTCCAGGCCTTGTCCCGCTCCACCTGGGTGAGCCGGCGGGTGGATTCTCCCAGATCCTGCACCATGCGGTTGTAGGCCTGCACCAGGCCCGTGAGTTCGTCGTCCTGCTCGTATACGATGGGCTCCAGGTGGTCGATATCCGTCACGGCCATCTTCCGGCTCATCTCCGTGAGCGGCCGGAACATGCGGCTCACCACCTCATAGGTGATGAAGCGGGAGAGCATGAGCAGCAGCAGGAAGATGGTGAGGATGGTGGCGATATGGGTGATGGATTCCGATTCCATGTTGGTGGAAAGGTCCGTGAAAGGAGACGACACAATGGCTACCATCTGCCCGGCGCTGTTGAACACGGGGGCGCAGAGGGCATAATAGCTGCGCCGGTTGGCCCGCTCGCGGTGCATGTAGAAGCGCTTGTGGTCGTAGACTATGTTATAGTATGCACGGTCGTCCAGCCGATGGCCCAGGATCATCCTGTCGTATACTTCCGGCGTGGTACTCAGCGCCATCCGGCCGCTGGCCTCGAAGAGGGTTATGTCGCAGCGGAGGTTGTTGCCCACGCTTTCCACGGCATCCAGCACGGCCGGCGTGCGGATGTCATCGGCCTCTACCAGGCGCACCTGCTCCTGCAGCATGGCCTGGAGGGTGTTGATACGGGAGGTCATGATGCTCTGCATGTCCTCGTTGTTCCGCTTGTACACGAACCAGACGCTGAAGACCGCCATGGCTACCAGCGTGAGGGTGAGGGACACATACATCACCAGGCTTATCCGGGTCTGGTAATAGCGGCGTCCCTGGGACGGACGGCGGCGCCAGATAAGGGCGCTCACCATGATGAAGGCGATGATGGCGAAGAGGAATCCTTCCACCACATAGTCTGTCACCTGCGTACTGGGACGGGAAAGGATAACCACTTCGTCCTCCGAGACGCTGTGCACGAAATGGCACCATCCGTCAATGTCCACGTGGCCGTCCGTGGAGGAGACGGACTTGTCCTTGAGGTCTCCGGAGAAGAGGGTGGGATAGGCATAGGAGCCCTTGTACTGGATGAGGTGCCCGTCTACGTATTTGGCCCAGGAGTAGGTGGGAGGCAGGGTTACGCTGCCCGGATCCGCGATGCCAAGCAGGCTGAGGTAACCCCGGTCTTCCCGGTTGTGTTTGGATTCCACCTTCACCAGCAGGGAAGAGGAGCCGTAATTGGCCACATAATAGGAGAACAGGCCCGTATAGGACACGCGTCCGCTGCCGATGCTGCTATAGAAGAAATGCGAATTCTCCGACAGGCGTACCCCGCTGCGGATCCTGTCGGCAAACAGTTGGTCGGCCACGGCGCGGTTGGAGGTGAGGACCACGGAGATGTCGTAATCCTGGGCGATACGGCCCATGTAGGCGCTCACCAGGCGGCCCCGGATGAGTTCCGCACTGTTGTCCAGCACGGACAGCATACCCACCATCTGGTCTTCGGCAATGGCCCCTTCCACGGAGCGGAGCTGGATTTCCAGCGCCACGTCGCGGTCCATGGCCAGGCGGTTGGCCCACACGTCCACCCTCCGCTGCTCCTTCTGGAAACCCAGGGTGGAGGAGGCGATCACGAAGTACAGGCCGGTCACTAAAGCGAAGATGAGGCGGGCCCTTCCGGAGAAGAAATTGTAGCGGAGGCCGAAGAGCGAGCGCAGCAGGGGGGATGCCATCTGCAGCAGCAGCGGCACCGACAGGGCCAGGAACAGGAAGGAAAGGTATACGATGCCGGTATAGGAACTCAGGATCTGGACCCTGTACAGCTCCAGGCACACGTCGGAATTGATGGCGATGCTCCGGAAGGTGAAATGGATGTACAGGATGATGGCCGCTACAAAGAAAAAGCTAAGGGCGGCCAGCAGGCCCTGGACCCATCGGCTGCGTTCCCTGACGGCCCTCAGCAGCTGCCAGCGGACCAGATACAGGTCCAGCACCACCAGGATGATGGCCAGGTTCACCAGCACCACGGCGCCCAGCGAATAAAGGAACTGGCCGTCGGCATACAGCAGCGGCGAAAACAGCTGCGACTCCTGGGTGATATGGCGCCCGTAGAAATACATCCAGCCCAGCAGACCGCCCTGGATGAGGAGGGAAACTCCCAGCCAGAAGGGGGTGGGATGCAGGGAAAGGAACAGCAGGCCGCCGGCGATGAGGAGGGCGATGGCCAGCCACAGCAGGGCCGAATGGCGGGGCGCGAATTCCGAAATGCTCTCTTCCGAAAGCTTGAACAGCGGCTCCCCGTCCACCAACACGGGCACGCCCACGCTGGCGGTAAGTGGCTGGATGGTATAGAGGTCTCCCGTGAGCAGATGCCGGTTGACGCCATTGATGCTCCCGGCCTGCATTTCGTTGATGATCTCCAGACCGGCTATGATACGGACCTCCCCGTCATAGACGCACTTGAGCAGGAACCACTTGGGCCCCAGGTTCATATAGGTGAAGTTCTCCGTCACGTCCTCCAGGGGGGAGGCCGATTCGCTGCGGGTATCTCCCAGGCGCTGGACCAGGGTGCGCTCCCGGATATCGTCGCTGCGGATGGGGAACTGGTGGGCCCAGCTTTGCAGGGAGTCGCTTACGTAGCGGTAGATTACCATGTCTTCCGGCAGCCCGTCCAGCTGCATCCATTCCGCCCTGTCCTGTGAAAGCGCTTTCTGGATATAGTTTTCCAGCGTATGGATGCGGCGTTCCACCCGTTTCCCCAGTTCGGCCGATGCCGATGTGGCGTTGGCCCGGCCGATTCCCATGAACAGGGAGGCGGCAAACAGCACCACGGCCGCCATGACCAGCACGACGGACACCGTTTCCCATATTCTCCTGTGTTTATTCATGGTGATAAGGTTCACCCCTGAGGATGGTGAAGGCCCGGTAGAGCTGCTCTGCAAATATTGTGCGCACCATCTGGTGAGAGAAGGTCATGGGGGAGAGGGAGATTTTTCCGTTGGCCCGTCCGTACACCGCCGAAGAGAAGCCGTAGGCGCCTCCGATGACGAAAATGAGGTTCCGGGCGCCCTGGTTCATCTGCTTTTCCAGCCAGCGGGCAAATTCCACGGAACGCTGCTGCAAGCCCCGTTCGTCCAGCAGGATAAGGATATCGGCGGGTCCCACCTGCTTAAGGATCAGCTCCCCTTCCTTTTCCTTGATCTGGGCCTCCGTGAGGGCCGATACTTTCTTGAGTTCCGGAATCTCCGTGACGGAGAAGGGAACATAATGCCGCAACCTGGATACATAAACGTCCAGGCCGTCTTTAACCCACTGGATATCCGTTTTGCCAACGGTGAGGAGCGAGAGATTCATCTTATGCGGCAATAACTATCCACAAATGTAAGCATTTTGCACTTAAATTGAAAACACCGGGAAAGTCTTGTTTTCGGCGCGAAATTTGCAAGTAAAATGCCTCGGATGAAAAAATGGTTTAGCATATTGTTGGTATTGGCGGGTCTCCTTCTGGGAACGGCCGCCAAGGCACAGAACCAGGACGGAGAATTCGCCGTCTTTTCCTCCATCACCCGTTATCTGTCCCAGGGAGACGTAAATTCCCTCTCCAGCTGGTTTGCGGAAAATATGGACGTTACGGTAATTTCGTCCACCCGCAGCTGTTCCAAAAAACAGGCCCGGGAAATCCTCCGCTCTTTCTTCAGCGCCAATACGCCCCGTTCCTTCGAGGTAACCCACCGGGCGTCGGAATCCAACAAAAAATACCTGATCGGCCAGCTTAACGCCGGCGGAGAACTCTTCCAGGTAACCATCTATGCCACCGCCCCCAACGGCGAGACATACAAAATCCAGCAACTCAATATTTCGCGGCAAACCGCTGTATATTGAGTCTCCGGACCTGCCCCCTAATTGACAGCCACTGTAAAAGAAAATTTGCAGAAAAAGTGATAAATCGTTAATTTTGTGGGCTATTACGAATTAACAATTAACTTAAATACCTTTTTATGGCAACAACTGCTGACCTGAAGAACGGAATGTACATCATGTTCAACGGCAAACCCTGCGTTGTGGTGTACTTCCAGCACGTGAAACCCGGCAAGGGCCCGGCCTTTGTCAAGACCAAACTCCGCAACCTGGAAAACGGCCGCATCCTGGAGAATACCTTTACCGCCGGTGTAAAACTGGACACCATCTCCGTCGAGCGCCGTCCCTATCAGTATCTTTACGATGACGGGGAAGCCTTCAACTTCATGCACGAGGAAACCTATGAGCAGATCACCCTCCCGCACGATGTGGTGGAGAATGCAGACCTCATGAAGGAAGGCCAGAGAGTGGAAATGATGTTCCTCACGGAACCCGAAGAGCGCTGCCTCACCTGCGAGCTTCCCACTTATGTAACCCTGGAGGTCACCTACAGCGAACCCGCCGTCAAGGGCAATACCGCCTCCACATCGGCCCTTAAGGAAGTTACCCTGGAAACCGGTGCCAAGATCATGGTCCCGCTGTTCATCGAGACCGGCGAGATCATCACCGTGAACACCACGGACCGTTCCTACGGCCAGAGGGTGAAGTAGTTTTATTCCGCCTCCAGGACAAAGACCGCCGAACTGTATATCTGTGACAGGACGGGATTGAAGGCGCCGGAGGCAAGGAATTCACCAGTGAATGTTTGTCCGTTCCCCCACCAGCAGGAACGGGCAACATTTTTTTCCCTCACCCGGTAGCTGCGGGAAGGATCCAGGCCCTGGAGCTTGAAGGCTTTGCCCCCTACGTTGCGCGGTTCGTAGTGGATGCAGTAGGTGAACACCACGGCGCGGCTCTTGTCCTCCGATACATACATGAGTCCGTAGTAGCTGCCCTCATAGGGTGAAGCCAGCCGATAGACATCCCCGGAGAACACCAGGTCCCGGTACTCCTTGTAGGAACTGATGCAGCGGTCGGCCAGGGAACGCTCCGCGGGCGTAAGGCTCTTGGGCTGGAGTTCCATGCCCAGGCGGCCGGAGCAGGCCAGGTCGAAACGGAACTTGAGGGGCGTCACGTTGCCCGTCTGGTGATTGGGAACGGTGGAAACATGCGAACCCATCACGCACGCGGGATAGATTAAATTGGTGGCATACTGGATGAATACGCGGGACAGGGCATCCGTATTGTCACTGGTCCAGATCTCGTTGCAGTAGCGGAGGGCGCCGTAGTCTACCCGTCCGCCGCCGGAGGAGCAGCACTGGATAATGACCCGGGGATACTTTTCCCGGATGCGGCGCATCACATTGTAGAGCCCCTGGGTATATTCCACATAGAAGCGGTCCTGGCTAGCTCCAAGATATGTGCTGCCAAAGCTCTGGATTACCCGGTTGCAGTCCCATTTGATGTAGTCGATGCCCGGGGCCAGCTGCATGGTGCGGTCAAAGATGCCGAAGACAAAGTCTTCCACGGCCGGATTGGAAAGGTCCAGCACCCATTGGTTGCGGCCCTGATAAAGTTCCCGTCCCGGGCTCTGCACCACCCATTCCGGGTGCGCATGGGCCAGGTTGGAGTTGGGGTTCACCATTTCCGGCTCTATCCAGATACCGAAGCGGAGCCCCTTGTCGTGGGCATATCGGGCCAGATACTCAATTCCTTCCGGTAGCTTGGACACGTTCACCTCCCAGTCTCCCAGACCCGCATTGTCTCCGTTGCGCGGGAACTCGTTCCCAAACCAGCCGTCGTCCAGGACAAACATCTCCAGGCCCATGCCGGCTGCGTCGTCCATCATCCTCAGGAGGGTCTCCGTGGTAAAGTTGAAGTAGGCCCCTTCCCAGCTGTTAAGGAGGGTGGGATTCACCGTTCCGCCGTCATAGACACTGTATTTCCTTGCCCAGCGGTGGAGGTTCCGGGAAGCGCCGCCCGCCCCTTCGGCCGACCAGGTATAGATGAAATCCGGGGTTACAAAAGTGGCTCCCGCGGCCAGCGGATAGGCCGATGCATGGGGACTGATGCCGGCCAGGACGTTGAGCCGGTGGGCATCGTCCCGCTCGAAGCTGAGGCGGAAGTTGCCGCTCCAGGCCAGGGCGCCGGCGATTACCTCGCCCTGCGTTTCCCGGAACTCCCGGGTACCCAGACTGAGCAGGAACGAAGGGTTGTTGCCCTGGGTGGCCTGCGTGCCCCTGCGGCTTTCAATCACCTTCATGTCGTGGCCCAGCCATTCGTGCTCCAGCTGCATATCGGCCGCCCAGGCTCCGTGGAAGTGGGTGAGGAGGTAGTCATCGGCATCTATGTACAGCGAGCCGGAGGCGTAACTGAGCAGCTGCACGGGCTTTTTCCCGCCATTCTGGATTTCGCTGTGGGTTACGATGACATTCTCCCGCAGGTAGGCGTCGTATACCAGTTTCACCTTGAGCCCGGTGAGGGCGTCCTCCAGGCCGATGGCCGTGGTGGTGCAGCCTTCCCGGGAAGTGACGCTGTGGCCGGAATAACGGAGTTCCGTGTTGTGGGTTCCATCGGCATATTTTACATGAAGGGCGGGTTCGCCGATATACCGGCCGCCGGTGGCGGGGTATGCCAGGCCGGCGACACTGTTATAGTCTTCCGTCCCCAAGGCGGCACCCAGGAACTGCCGGGGGTCTCCCACGCGGGCACCGTAATGCAGGGTGTGCACCTGGCCGTTTTCCTGGACCAGGAACACCAGGGCGCTGTTTTCCGTTTCCACGGCTATTACGGTCTTTTTCACTTCCCCGGCCCGGGAGGGCGCCAGGGCGACAAGCAGCATGGCTGTCAGGAGGCAGAGTCTTTTCATGGTCTTAGAATTTAGGGAAGGAAGGGTTTTCTTGAGGTATGAGGGCTATGCATTCCATTTCCACCAGCCAGGAAGGGCGGCATACTGGCCCCAGTACGTACAGGGCGTTGAGGGAGGGACAGCGCGCTTCTACCACGCGTCTTGCCACGGGCTCATCGGCCGGATCCCGCAGGTACACGATGGCCATGCCGATGTCCCCGAGCTCCGCGCCCGCCTCATGAAGCAGCGCCTCTATGTTATCCAGCATCCGGCCGGCCTGGGCGGCAGGATCGCCCGCGTGCAGGACCTTTCCTTTCTTGTCTATGCTGGCCGTTCCGCTGATGAAGACGTGCTTGCGGTCTCCGTAGGAAATGGCGGTTCCCCGTTCGAAGGTGACGCCGTAGAGGGCCGTGGGGCTGAGGTTTTCCGGAGCATACAGATAATCTGTCTGGCCTTTCCGGAGACCTTTTACGCTGTACGCGTCCATCTCCACCAGGTTCCGGCAGTGGGGAGCGCGCCCTTCAATGCCGGTGCTGGCGATATAATGCGTATCCGCCGTGAGGCCGATTTGGTTGAAATAGTCTTTCCGGCCTTCCACCACACCGGCGTAATTCACATCCACATCCCTTACGAAAATCCAGGTACGGACGGTGTCCGACGCTATGGAGAGGCCCTGCAGCTGCTGTTCCAGCTTCTGGAAGATGCCGGACATCTGTTCCCGGGAATCCTTGCCCGGGCACACCAGGGAAGCACTCCAGTGGTGGGCGTATCCGTTGTGCGTGGGAATGCCGCGGGGGGCTTCGAAAGGATCCGTGCAGTACATCCAGAGGGCTATCCGCGTCCCATCCAGCGGCGCTTGCTGGACTATGGAAGTGGGTACTTGCGGCTGGGCCGCCAGGGCTTCGCGGAGAAGGGGAAACTGGTTGGCGGCGTCGCTTAGGAAAAAGCGGCGAAAATGGACGGTACGGCCGCTGGAAGCTTCCTTACAGGCCTCCAGGACGGCGTCCAGCTGCTCTTCATAGCTTAACGAAGGGTCTGTCACGGAAACCATGACATGGTATTCTGCCACTGCTCCTTTTCCAGGTGCAAATGCCGATGTGGTTATTCTGGTTTTCATTTGGAGCACCAATTTACGGCATTTTTCTCACTCTTGCAATAATCACTTATGGGGAGGCCGGCCTCGTAGCTCTGGAATGTGCAAAAATAGTATCAAAATTTGCATCAATAGTATGAGATTTGATTAATTTCTGTATATTTGTATCAGTTTTATTCGGAAGCCATGAGCAAGGTTCTTAGGGAAATAACCCCCATTTCGGACCGCGACTGTTTTTACATCGTGGAGCGCTACAAAAGTGAGTTTGTATATCCCATCCACTCACATAAAGAATTTGAACTCAATTTCATAGAACATGGGAAGGGGGTTCGCCGCGTGGTGGGGGACAGCATTGAGGAGATAGGGGATTTCGAACTCACCCTCATAACCGGGGACGGTCTGGAGCATGCCTGGGAGCAGGGTTCCAATGCCAACAAGGACATGCGGGAAATCACCATCCAGTTCTCGGACACGCTGCTGGACGAAAGGCTGCTGCGCCGCAACCAGTTCTCCGATATCCGGAAGATGTTCGCCGATGCCCGCCTGGGGGTCACTTTTTCCATGACCACCATTGCCAAAGTCTATAACCTGCTGGATACGCTGCCCTCGCTGGAAGAACGTTTCGACCAGTTCCTCAACATGCTCAAGATCCTGTATGAGCTGTCCCAGGACAAGGGGGCCAGAACCCTGGCTTCCAGCGCTTTCGCCCAGTCGGACCAGGATAGGGAGAGCCGGCGCGTTAACAAGGTAAAGGATTATATAGTAAATAATTACACGGATGAACTGCGTCTGGAAACCCTGGCCGGCCTGGTGGGAATGACCCCATCGGCCTTCAGCCGTTTTTTCAAGCAGCATACCAACCGGAGCGTGATGGATTTCATCATCGACGTCCGCCTGGGGAAGGCGGCGCGGATGCTGGTGGACACCTCCACCTCCGTGTCGGAAATCTGTTATGCCTGCGGCTTCAACAACCTCTCCAATTTCAACCGCTCCTTCAAGAAACACCGCGGCTATACGCCCCGGGATTTCCGGGCCCTCTTTGCCAAAAACCGGGTCTTCGTTTAGCGGATGCAAAAAAAGTATCATATTTAGGTAGTTTTTCATTTGTTTGTCCCGGGCCGATGCCGTAAATTTGCGATGTTAATTATTTATGTCGGCCAACATAATGAAGCTAACGCTAAAACTTGCCCTATTTCTCCTAGTGGCGGCCGGATGTACGGCCCAAACGCAATTCGTTCAGGTAAAGGACGGACATTTCGTCCGTGACGGGAAATCCTACAACTATATCGGCACCAACTTCTGGTACGGCCCCATCCTGGCTTCGGACGGGCAGGGCGGCGACTATGCACGCCTGTGCCGGGAGCTGGATACGCTCAAGGCCCTGGGCCTGGAAAACCTGCGGGTTCTGGTAGGTGCCGACGGTGTGGACGGGGTCTTCTCCCGGGTGGAACCCACCTTGCAGAAAGCTCCGGGCGTGTACAACGATACCCTCCTGGTGGGTCTGGACCGCTTCCTGGTGGAACTGGGAAAGCGGGATATGCAGGCGGTCCTGTATCTGAACAACAGCTGGGAGTGGAGCGGCGGTTACGGCCAGTATATGGAATGGGCCACCGGCGAGAAGGCGCTCATCCCGCTCATCGACGGCTACTGGCCCTTTATGCAGCAGATGCGCAAGTTCCAAACTTCCAAGGAGTCCCAGGAACTGTTCTACAACCACGTGCGGGCCATCGTGGGCCGCACCAATTCCATCACCGGAAAGCCCTACCGGGAAGATCCTGCCATTTTCTCCTGGCAAATCGGCAACGAACCGCGCTGCTTCTCGGATGAGGCGGCCGTCCGTGATGGCTTCATCGGCTGGCTCACGGAAAGCGCCCGCATCATCAAGGAACTGGATCCCAACCACATGGTTTCCACGGGAAACGAAGGTTTCATGGGCTGTGAGCAGGATATGGACCTGCTGGAGCGGGTCTGTGCCATTCCGGGCGTGGACTATATGACCATCCATATCTGGCCCTACAACTGGAACTGGGTAAAGGCCGATTCCCTGCGGGAAGATTTGGGAATGGCTATGGATAACACCCTGGAGTACATCCTCCGGCATCAGGAACTCTCCGTCAAGTATGGCCTTCCCGTGGTGGCCGAGGAATTCGGCTTCCCGCGTGACGGTTTCCGGAGCGATATGACCTCCCCCACATCGGCCCGCGACGCCTATTACGCCTTTGTGTTCTCCCAGGTGGGAACCACCCTGCAGGGAGCCAATTTCTGGGGCTGGAGCGGTTTCGCCGTCCCCCTGCATGAGCAGTGGGAGAGCGGGGACCCTTATACCGGAGACCCGGCCCAGGAGGCCCAGGGACTCAATGGAGTGTACATCACGGACACCACCGTGGACATCATCAGCGAGGCAGTGGCCAACCTGAAGCAACTTTAAATTCCCAGCTATGAAAAAGTTTTCCCTGTTTGCCGTCCTTGTTGCAGCCGCAGCCCTTACCGCCTGCGGTACCAAGCCGGTTGACGATCCGGTCCTGCCTGCTCCCACTGCCATTACCTTGAATCCCACTTCCCTCACGGCCGTGCCGGAGGGAGAGACGCTTACCGTGGAAATCACCTCCCCGTACCGGCCCAATGTGACGGACCTGCCGGAGTGGGTCACTTTCAAGGATGCCGCCTTCAAGGATTACAAGATGACGGCCAGTTTTGTGGTGGCCGCCAATGATACTTATGAGAGCCGGAGTGCGGAAATCACCGTCATCTGCACGGGAACTGCCTCGCAGGCACTTACCATCTCCCAGAGCGGCAAAGCCGTGCCGGCGGATGCACCCCTTGCGGGGCTGGACGATGCCGATGTGGCGGACCTGGCCGCCAAGCTGGGCCTGGGCTGGAACCTGGGCAACCACTTCGACGGCTATTACAGCGGATCCTGGGCCGGTGACAAGGAAGGCTATCCGGAAGAAACGGTGTGGCAGTCAGCTTCGGGCGGAAAGGCCACCCACAGCACCTTTTACGGTCTCAAGGCGGCGGGCTTCTCCAGCGTGCGCATCCCGGTATCCTGGCTAAAGATGATAGGCCCCGCCCCCGACTACAAGATTAACGAGGACTGGATGAACCGCGTGTACGAGGTGGTGGGCTATGCCCGGAACGCCGGCCTTTACGTGATCATCAATACCCATCACGACGAGAACCACGGCGTAGATAACGACTACCAGTGGCTGGACATCAAGAAAGCTGCCAACGACCCTGCGCTCAACACCCGGATCAAGGCCGAAATCAAGGCCGTGTGGACGCAGATCGCCAATAAATTCAAGGACTGCGACAACTGGCTCATCATGGAAGGTTTCAATGAGCTGAACGACGGCGGATGGGGCTGGAGCGCGGAATTCAGGGCCGACCCCACCAAGCAGTGCAACATCCTGAACGAGTGGAACCAGGTGTTCGTGGATGCCGTCCGGGCTACCGGCGGGAAGAACGCCACCCGCTGGCTGGGGGTTCCCACCTATGCCGCCAATCCGGAGTTCGAGAAGTATCTCACCATGCCCTCGGATCCTGCCGGGAGAACCATGCTGGCCGTCCATTTCTATGATCCGTCGGAATATACCATCGGGGAAAAGCAGTGGTCGGACTGGGGCCATACCGGTGCTGCCGGAAAGAAGGACCCCGGTGGAAATGAAGACCACGTACGCGCCGTTTTCGGGAACTTGAACGCCAAATATGTGGCAAACAATATCCCCGTTTACCTGGGCGAATTCGGCTGCTCCATGCGCAGCAAGTCCGACACCCGTGCCTGGAAGTTCTATCTCTATTACCTGGAATATGTGGTTAAGGCGGCCAGGACGTACGGCCTGCCGGCCTTCCTCTGGGATAACGGAAACGAGGGTTCCGGCCGAGAGAAACACGGTTACATCCATCACGGAACCGGGAATTACGTGGGTAGCAGCAAGGAGCCCGTGGATGTGATGGTGAAGGCCATGACTTCCGACGACCCGGCATACACCCTCCAGTCCGTTTACGACAACGCTCCCAAGTTCTAGGCTTTATGAAAACGTACCGGCTGCTGATTCTTTTCGTCCTGCTTGCCCTGGCCGCCTGCGGTCCGGACAACCCGGATAAGCCGGTTGCGCCAACAGCCATTATGCTCACTCCCGGCTCCGTGTGGGCCGATGCGGAAGGCGGTTCCTATGAAGTGGCCATCCAGGCCCCCTTCCGTCCCCGGGTGGAGATTCCCGCCACGGCGGACTGGATTTCCTTCAAGGACGGCGTCTTTGAGGATTACACGCTGCCGATAACCCTCACCGTGGCCCCCAACCCCATCTACACCCCCCGGGAGGCAAGCCTCTCCATCTCATCCAGCGGTACGGAACCCGTATTGCTGAGGCTTACTCAGGAAGCCCGTCCCCGTCCGGTAAATACCGGAGGCTGGGAAGGGGCCGATGATGCCGTGCGGAACATGGGTGCGGGCTGGAACCTTGGCAATACGCTGGACGCCAACAGCGGGGATGTGAACCATATGTGGATAGAAGCCTATACGGACCGTACGCCCGCCGATTACGAGACGGCCTGGGGCCAGGCCGTCACCACGCCCGAACTCATCCATATGTTCAAGCTGGCCGGCTTCAACGCCATCCGCGTGCCGGTAACCTGGTACCCGCACATGGGCACCATCAAACTGAAGTGGGAGCAGGAGGACTGGCACTGGGACCGCTCTGCCTGGACGGGCTACGAAGTGGATCCCGTCTGGATGGCCCGGGTAAAGGAAGTGGTGGATTACGTGATAGACGAGGACATGTACTGCATCCTCAATGTGCATCACGATACGGGGGACGGCTCCACCGCCTGGCTGGTGGCCAGCGAGGAGGGCTTCGAAGCGGCCAAACCGCGCTACCAGGCCCTCTGGCAGCAGATTGCAGAGACCTTCCGGGATTACGGGGAGCATCTGTTGTTCGAATCCTACAACGAAATGCTGGACCAGTACGGTTCCTGGTGCTTCGCTTCGTACAATACCCCCGCAAGATATGACGCCGCCGTGGCGGCATCGGCCTATAAAGGCATCAACAGCTATGCAAAACTGTTCGTGGAAACGGTGCGCGCGAGCGGCGGGAACAACACTGACCGGAACCTGGTGGTGAACACCTACGGCGCTTGCAGCGGCGACGGTACCTGGAATAACCATCTGACCGAACCGCTCACCCAGTTCCAGATTCCGGAGGAACCCGGCCACATTGCCGTGCAGATCCACAGCTATTGGGATGCCGAAAAGTTCAGCCAGCAGAAGGCCGATATAGACCGGCTCTTCACCAATGTGGACACCCACCTGGTAAAGCGGCTGGGCGTGCCGGTAATCATCGGCGAATGGGGCGGCGGTTCCGGGACGGACAGCGACGCCAACGTGCAGTTTGCCGGGTATTTCTCCCAGAAAGCGCACGACGCCGGAGTGGCCGCCTTCTGGTGGATGGGCCTTTCGGACGGGAAGGAAGACCGCGCCAAGCCGGACTGGACCATGCCCCGCACCAAGAATGCCATTGTGAAACCTTATTTGAAAAACTAATCGACCCCTGTTATGAAACGAAGTCTGTATATTCTGGTGGTTTGTTGCCTGGCGGCCTGTTCCGGCGGGAAAAAGCCCATGGAAACACCCAGGGACCAGCTGGTCCATCGCCTGTTCTCCTATGCGGAGAAAGGACAGATAGCCTATGGTCACCAGGACGACCTCTCTTACGGCCACAACTGGGTGGTCACCGACTGGGAGAACGATCCGCTGGAGCGTTCGGACGTAAAAGGGGCTACCGGAAAGTATCCCGCCATCGTAGGATTTGACCTGGGCGGAATCGAACTGGGCAGTGAGCAGAATCTGGACAGGGTTCCTTTCGGCCTGATGCGGAAAGCGGCCCTCAAGCATATCGAACGCGGGGGAATGGTTACATTCTCCTGGCATCCGCGCAATCCCCTTACGGGCGGCGACGCGTGGGACATCTCTTCCAAGGAAGTGGTGAAGTCCATCCTTCCCGGCGGAGAGAAGAATGCCGAATTCATGCTCTGGCTCAAGCGGGCGGCCGATTTCCTGGAATCCCTGGGAAAGGATACGCCGCTTATCTTCCGTCCCTGGCACGAGAACCTGGGAAGCTGGTTCTGGTGGGGAAAGGACCTGTGCTCCAATACGGAGTACCAGGAACTGTTCCGGATGACGTGGCTGTACTTTACCAAAGAAAGAGGCCTTACCAACATCCTTTGGTGCTATTCCCCCAACGGCAACGCCGGCCCCGAGGCCTATATGAGCCGCTATCCCGGCGACGAATTCGTGGATATCCTGGGCATTGACACCTATGGCAATATCCGGGGAGGGGACGTGGAAGCTTCCCGCGCCTATTTCCGGGGGGAAATCACGCAGCAGCTCACCTATCTTACCGCCCTTTCCACCGGGCATCACAAACTGATGTGCCTGAGCGAGACCGGCCAGGAAGGCCTGGGAGATCCCGAATGGTGGACCGCCACCCTGGAACCCGCTATCCGGGATTATTCCATCTGCTACGTCCTTACCTGGCGCAACGCCCACGACCAGCCGGGCCATTTCTTCGCCGCCTGGGAAGGATTCGAACATGCGGCCGATATGAAAGCCTTCAGTGAACTGGACAATATAGTATTCTTGGATTGATTATGGATTTTGAAGAGAGACTCAGCTGGCTTAGGACCGCTCATCAGCGGCTTGTAGAACGTCCCAACGCACCCATCGAGGGAAACGGGGTGTACGAGCGTTACGAAAACCCCGTCCTCACGGCGGAGCACGCTCCGCTGGAGTGGCGCTATGACCTTGACAAAGAGACGAATCCCTATCTGATGGAGCGCCTCGGCATCCACGCCGTCCTGAATGCCGGCGCCATCAGATGGCAGGGCCGTTACCTGGTGGTGGCCCGGGTGGAAGGCAACGACCGCAAATCCTTCTTTGCCGTGGCCGAAAGTCCCAACGGGGTGGATAACTTCCGTTTCTGGCCCCGGCCCATAACCCTGCCGGAGTGGGGTGAACCCGCCACCAACGTGTATGACATGCGCCTGACCGCGCACGAGGACGGCTGGGTCTACGGCATCTTCTGCGTGGAGCGCAAGGACCATTCGGCCGAAGGGGACCTCTCCGCCGCCACGGCTGCGGCCGGTATAGCCCGTACGAAGGATTTCATCAACTGGGAACGCCTGCCGGACCTGCAGTCCCGCAGCCAGCAGCGCAACGTGGTGCTGCATCCGGAATTCGTGGACGGGAAATATGCCCTTTACACCCGCCCGCAGGACGGTTTTATAGACACGGGCAGCGGCGGCGGCATCGGCTGGGCGCTCGTGGACAGCATGGAGCATGCAGTCATCGGCCGGGAGAAGATTATCAACAGCCGCCGGTACCATACCATCAAGGAAGTGAAGAACGGCGAAGGCCCGCATCCCATCAGGACGGAGCGCGGCTGGCTGCACCTGGCCCACGGGGTACGCGGGTGTGCCAGCGGCCTGCGCTACGTTCTTTATCTGTATGTTACCGCCTTGGAGGACCCTACGCGGGTAATCGCGGAACCGGGCGGATTCTTTATGGCTCCGGAAGGCGGCGAGTATGTGGGTGACGTGATGAACGTGCTCTTCTCCAACGGCTGGATCTGCAACCCGGACGGCAAGGTGTTCATTTACTACGCTTCGTCCGACACCCGCCTGCACGTGGCCACCTCCACGGTGGACCGCCTGCTGGACTACTGCTTCAACACCCCCGGAGACGGCTTCCGGACCGGCCTTTCGGTGGAGGCCCTGAACCGTCTCATAGACAAAAACCAGAAATAGTATGGCCAAACTGTCAGAGAAAATAGGTTATGCCCTGGGTGATGCCGCCGCCGGCGGAATTACCTGGAAAGTGATGTCCATAGCCTTCCCCCTGTTCTTTACCAACATCTTCGGGCTCACCGTGGCCGATACCGCCACCCTCATGCTGGTGGCCCGCCTGTTCGACGTGGTCACGGACCCGCTCATGGGCTCGCTGGCCGACCGTACCCAAAGCCGCTGGGGCACTTACCGTCCCTGGCTCCTGTTCGGAGCCATTCCCCTGGGCGTGGTGTTCGCCCTGCTGCTCTTCACCCCGGACTTCGGCCCGGTGGGCAAGCGGATCTACGCCTATTCGCTGTACCTGCTGATGATGGCCGTTTACACGGCCGTGAATGTGCCCTACGGTTCGCTCCTGGGGGTGATGACCAGCGATGACAACGAAAAGAACGAGTTCTCCTCCTACCGGATGGTGGGCGCTTATGCCATGGGTTTCATCACCCTGCTTTCCTTCCCCTACCTGCAGAAAATGGTGGGCGGCAGTTCCCAGCACCAGTACGCCGTGCTGGGCGTGATCCTGGGCGGAATCGCCGCCCTGGGCACCCTGGCCTGCGGCCTCCTTACCAAGGAGCGTATCAAGCCGGTGCGGGCGGAGAAGTTCTCCTTCAAGCCTTTCGCCGACCTGTTCCGGAACAAGCCCTGGATCTACCTCACCCTTATCGGCATCTGCACCAACTTCTTCAACGGGTTCCGCTATGCCGTGGCGGGCTACCTGCTGGAGTACTGCCTGCATGGAGACGTAACCGTGAGCGGCCTCATTATCAATTATACGGTGTTCATGACCTTCGGTGAGGTCACCTGCATGATCTTCGGCGGGCTTTCCCCCCGTTTCACCAGGTGGGTGGGCTCCAAGAAGAAGGCTTTCAGCTGGGCGGCCATCATCTGTGCGGTTACCTCCATCGCCTTCTTCTTCATCCCGATGAACCCCAAGTACATCTGGCTCATGGTAGCTGCCGTTATCCTCACTTCCGTGGGAATCGGCCTTTATTCCCCGCTCCTCTGGTCCATGTATGCCGATGTGGCCGACTATGCCACCGAGCAGAACGGGACCTCTTCCACCGGCCTCATCTTCTCTTCCGGCACCATGGCGCAGAAGTTCGGCTCGGCCATTTCCGGCGCGCTGGTGGCCATGCTGCTGGGCTTTGCCGGTTTCATTTCCGGCACGGACCCTGCGACGGGGCAGACCGTGGTAACCATTACCAACGAGGCCTCCGTCCAGCAGATGGTCTGGAGCCTGTTCTCGCTGTTCCCGGCGGCTATCGCCCTGCTTATCGTTTTACTGTTAAGACTTTATCCCATCAAGAAATGAGCAAGCTGTCAAAGATATCGTTCTTCGCCCTGGGGGCGGCTCTGCTGCTTACAGGCTGTAGCGGTAAATTAAATGTGGACGACCATACCGTAACGGTTCCCTGCAAGGGAGAGACCGTGCGGCTGGAGGTCATCGCCCCGGAAATCATCCGGGTCTCCCAGTCTCCGGAGAAGAAGTTCCGGGACCGGACCAGCCTGGCGGTAGTGCCCCAGCAGGCCTGTCAGGAACCGCTTTCCGTAACGCAGGAGGGGGAGAAGGTGCGTGTTAAGACATCGGCCCTCACCGTGGAGGTGGACAAGGCCACGGCGACGGTGGCTTTCTTCAAGGCCGACGGAACCCCGCTGGCGCAGGACGGACAGGCTGCCTTCGAACCTCTGGAAGTGGAGGGGAAGAAAGCCTACAGTACTACGGTGAGTTTCGCGAGCCCTGCCGATGAGGCCTTCTACGGCCTTGGACAGCAGCAGGCCGGGGAGTTCAACCACAAGGGCCTGCGGGAAGAACTGTATCAATACAATACCAAGATCAGCGTTCCCATGGTGGTTTCCACCAAGGGGTACGGCATCCTCTTCGACGCCTATTCCCTTAGCCGGTGGGGGAGCGCCCAGCCTTACCGCCAGCTGGGAGAGGTCTTCGACCTGGAACTTACCGGTACTTACAGGCCCGTGAGGGGAGAAGAGCTGGTCCAACAGGAAGACAGCCTCTTCTATGAGAACGAGTGGGCTATAAAGAACTTGCCGAAAGGCCGTTTTGCCAGCGTGTGCTATGAAGGCACCATCACCGCAAAGGAAAGCGGAGACTATCATTTCATCCAGTATTATGCCGGTTTCCAGCGTACGGAACTGGGCGGGGAGGAGGTGATGAGCCGCCGCTGGCGTCCGGCCTGGAACCCCAACAGCTACAAGTTCACCGTCCATCTGGAAAAGGGCGTCCCCACCCCCCTGAAGGTGGAATGGGAGCCCGACGGGGATGTATCCTATATCGGCCTCCGCGTGGCTCCCTTGGAGAGTCCGGAGCAGGAATCCCGCCTCACTTTCTGGAGCGAATTCGAACCCCAGGCCGATTATTATTTCATAGCCGGCAATGACTACGACGAGGTGATCCACGGCTATCGCACCCTCACCGGCAAGGCCCCCGTGATGCCCAAGTGGGTGATGGGATTCTGGCAGAGCCGGGAACGTTACACCACCCAGGCGGAACTGGTGGAAACCCTCGCCGAGATGCGCCGGCGCCATATTCCGGTGGACAACATAGTCCAGGACTGGCAGTATTGGAAGGACGACCAGTGGGGCAGCCATGAATTTGAGGCCTCCCGTTTCCCGGACCCGGAAAAGATGCTGGACGACGTGCATGCGATGAACGCCCGCTTCATGATTTCCGTTTGGCCCAAGTTCTACACCAATACGGAACACTATAAGGAGTTGAAGGCCGCCGGCTATGCCTATACCCACGCCGAGGAAGCCGGCCTGGTGGACTGGCTGGACCACGAGCAGACCTTCTATGACGCCTATGCCGAAGGCGGCCGGAAACTGTTCTGGAAACAGATGGACGAAAGCCTCTACACCAAATACAACCGGAAGATAGACGCCTGGTGGATGGATGCCAGCGAGCCCAACCTCCGTGACTGCCTGCCGATGGATTACTTCAAATGGCTCATCACGCCCACGGCCCTGGGCCCTTCCACCGAATATCTCAACGCCTACGCCCTGGTGAACGCCCAGGCCATCTATGAAGGCCAGCGGGGCGTGGATCCGGACAAACGGGTCTTCCTGCTCACCCGCAACGGTTTCGCCGGCCTGCAGCGTTACAGCACGGCCTCCTGGAGCGGCGATATCGGCACTTCCTGGACCGACATGCGCATGCAGATGGCGGCCGGCCTCAATTATTCCATGAGCGGCATCCCGTTCTGGGGCATGGATATCGGCGGTTTCTCCGTGATGGGCAAGTTCTACAATCCCGCCAACAATGCCGAGTGGCAGGAGCTCCAGACCCGCTGGCATCAGTTCGGGGCTTTCGTCCCGCTGTTCCGCGCCCACGGCCAGTTCCCACGCCGGGAGCTCATGTACATCGCCGATGCGGGAACGCCCGCCTACGAGAGCATCCTCTGGTACATGCGCCTGCGTTACCGCCTGATGCCTTACCTGTATTCCCTGGCCGGAGCCGTGAATTACGACGATTATACCATTATGCGCGGCCTGCCCATGGATTTCCCCGGGGACCCTGCGGTGCGGGACCTCTCCGACCAGTGGATGTTCGGCCCGGCCCTGATGCCCTGCCCGGTGTATGAATACAAGGCCCGCAGCCGGGAAGTCTATTTCCCGGAGGGCGGATGGTACGATTTCTACAGCGGTGCCTATATCCCCGGCGGGGTGAGCCTTACGGCCGATGCCCCCTATGAGCGGATGCCGCTTTACGCCCGTGCGGGCAGCATCCTCCCGGTGGGACCGGAGATGGAATGGTCCGACGAGAAACCCGCCGATGACCTCCTTCTCATCGTGTACGCCGGTGCCGATGCCGACTTCACCCTCTACGAGGACGACGGCCTCACCTATGCCTATGAGAAGGGCGCCTGCTCCACCATCGGCCTGCATTGGGACGACGCCGCACGCACCCTTACGGTGGGTGAGCGGAATGGCAGTTTCTCCGGTATGCTGCAGGAGCGCACTTTCCGCGTGGTGGTGTGTGATCCCCTGCATCCCTTCCGCTTTAACCCGGATGCCAAGGGACAGGTTTCCATCCGCTACAACGGTTCCGCTACAGATATTAAGATTAACTAAGACGATTAAGATATGAAATCTTTTGCGCTGAAAATGGCTTCTGTTGCCCTGGCGGCCGCCCTGCTGGCCAGTTGCGGGAGCAACGGCAAGCCCCAGGCCATTCCCGCGGATGCGGAAGTGGAGGCCAAAGTGGAGAGCGTCCTCAAGGGGATGACCCTGAAGGAGAAGGCCGGTCAGATGGTCCAGCTCACCATCATGACCCTGGAAGACAATACCCACGAGGCCATAGATCCGGCCAAGCTGGACCGGATTATCGGCGAATACAAAGTGGGTTCCATCCTGAACGTGATGCACGACGCTGCCCATTCCCGGGAGCATACCGCCCAGATGGTGAAGCAGATCCAGGACAAATCCATGGAAGTGCTGGGCATCCCCTGCATCTATGGCCTGGATATGATCCACGGCGCTTCGTACCTCATCGACGGGTCGTTCTACCCGCAGGAGATCAACCTGGGAGCCACTTTCAACCGCGAATACGCCCGGATGATGGGCGAGGCGATGGCTTATGAAACCCGTGCCGCCCAGGTGCCGTGGGTATTCTCCCCGGTGATGGACCTGGGCCGGGACCCGCGCTGGCCGCGCCAGTGGGAAAGCTGGGGTGAAGACCCCTACCTGCAGGCCGAGATGGCCCGTATAGAGACCGTAGCCATCCAGGGTAATGATCCCAACCATGTGGACCTGGAACACGCCGCCGTTAGCATCAAGCACTATATGGGCTATGGCGTGCCGCACAGCGGAAAGGACCGCACTCCGGCCTACATTGCCGAGAACGACCTCAGGGAGAAATACTTCCGCCCGTTCAAGGAGTGCTTCCAGGCGGGTGCCCTCACCGCCATGGTGAATTCGGCCTCCATCAACGGCATCCCCACCCATGCCAACAGGACCCTCCTTACCGGCTGGGCCAAGGAGGAGCTGGGCTGGGACGGCATGTTCGTAACGGACTGGGCCGATATTGACAACCTCTATCAGCGGGACCATGTAGCCGCCGACAAGCGCGAGGCCATCGCCCTGGGCATCAACGCCGGCATCGACATGATCATGGACCCTTATGACCCTGAATGCGTAAACGATATTGTGGCCCTGGTGGAAGCCGGGGAAATCCCTGTGTCCCGCATCGACGACGCCGTGCGCCGCGTCCTCCGGCTGAAAGTACGCCTGGGCCTGTTCGAGAACCCCACCTGGGAGAAGGATTATCCGGACTTTGCCAGCGAGCGTTTTGCCCGGGAATCCTACGATGCCGCCGTGGAAAGCGAGGTGCTGCTTAAGAACGAAGACGGCATCCTGCCGCTCAAGGGTACGGAGAGGATCCTGGTCTGCGGCCCCAACGCCAATTCCCTCCGGACGCTGAACGGCGGCTGGAGCTACACCTGGCAGGGCAATGCCGATGTTTTTGCTCCGCAGTACAATACCATCCTGGAAGCCCTGGAACAGCGTTTTCCGGGCAAGGTAACCTGGGTGCCCGGCGTGGTGTACGACGGCCCCAACTGGCAGTATGACGTAGTGGCCAGCCTTCAGCAGGCCGTGAACGTGGCCAAGGTTTCCGACGTTGTCATCTGCTGCGTGGGCGAGAATACCTACTGTGAGACGCCCGGCAATATGGACGACCTGAACCTGTCGGCCAACCAGAAGGAACTGGTGAAGGCCGTGGCCGCCACCGGAAAGCCCGTGATCCTGGTGCTGAACGAAGGCCGTCCGCGCATCATCGGCGACATTGAACCCCTGGCCAAAGCCGTGGTGGACGTGATGCTGCCCTCCAACTATGGCGGCGACGCGCTGGCCGCCCTGCTTGCCGGCGACGAGAACTTCTCCGGCAAACTGCCTTTCACCTATTCCAAGCATATCAATTCCCTGCATACCTACGACTATAAGGTGTCCGAGCACCGGGAGGTAATGGAGGGTTCCTATAATTACGATGCCATTATGGACGTCCAGTGGCCTTTCGGCTATGGCTTGTCCTATACCACGTTCCAGTACAGCGACTTCAAACTGGAAAGCGACGCTTCCTTCAAGGCCGGCGACAAGATAAGGCTGTCCGTGAAGGTGACCAATACCGGAGACAGGGCCGGCAAGGAGGCCGTGCTGCTGTACAGTTCCGACCTGGTGGCCAGCCTCATCCCCGACGTGAAACGCCTCCGCGGGTTTGAAAAGATGGCCCTGGAACCCGGCGAGACAAAGACGGTGACTTTCGAGCTCCCTGCCAGCGAGCTGGCCTTCGTGGGCGCCGACGGCAAATGGCGCCTGGAGAAGGGCGATTTCCGCTTCTCCTGCGGCGGCCTGGGCGTACTGGTGAACTGCACCGAAACCAAGGTCTGGGACACTCCCAACATCTAGTTGTATGGAAACCAAGACGCAAATATTCCTCAGGGAAATCCGGGAAGAGCTGGAGGAAAACATCCTCCCGTTCTGGCTGCGGCTCAAGGATCCGCGGGGCGGGTTCTACGGCCATATGTCGGCCGACGGGAAGATAGACTATGACGCTCCGCGCGGGGTAATCCTGAACGCCCGGATCATCTGGTCCTTCGCCGCGGCCTATAAGGCCTTCCACAAGACGGAATACCTGGTGGCGGCCGTGCACGCCCGGGACTGGTTCCTGGACCACTTCTGCGACCACCGCTACGGCGGGGTGAACTGGAGCGTAACGGCAGAAGGGGAGCGCCTGGACGGCAAGAAGCAGCTTTATGCGCAGGCTTTCGCCATCTATGGCCTCAGCGAATTGTACAAGGTAACCCGTGACGACGAAGCCCTGAAGAATGCCATCAACATCTTCAAGGTGGTGGAGACTTTTTTCGCCGACCGGGAATCCGGCGGGTATATCGAAGCCCTGGACCGGGACTTCTCCCCGCTGCCCGATATGTCCCTGAGCGAGCATGACATCAATGCCGATAAGACCATGAACTCCCACCTGCACCTGCTGGAGGCCTATGCCAACCTGTACAAGGTGTGGCCCGACGAAACCCTGAAGGAGGCGGTGGAGGCATTGCTGGACCTGCTTCGGACGCGGATCATGGGCCCCGACGGCCACTTGCGGCTGTATTTCCACCGGAACTGGACCGTGTTGCCCGGCGCGGTGTCTTACGGCCACGACATAGAGACTTCCTGGCTGGCCCTGGAATGTGCCTTTGCCGTAAAGGACGTGGAGGTGGTCTCCAGGATCCGCCCTGCCTGCATATCCATGGGGCGGGCCGGCAACGACGGACTGCTGCCCGACGGCTCGATGATTTACGAACGGCTCACCGACGGCTCATTTGACGAATCCCGCCAGTGGTGGGTGCAGGCCGAAGCCCTGGTGGGCAACCTCTGGCTGTGGAAATACCACTCGGACGTGGCCGGTGCCCGCCGCGCCCTGGCCATCTGGGCTTATATCCGGGACCATCTGGTGGACCGTGGGGGAGGCGACTGGCACTGGGCCATCCTCCCGGACGGCTCCGTGGACCGGAAACAGCCCAAGGCCGGATTCTGGAAGTGTCCTTACCATAACACCCGGATGTGCCTGGAGGCTTTGAAACTGTTTGAAATTTAGAATAAATAATCCTATTTTAGCCAATAATGCAGGTAGGTAAAAATATATTTTATATATTTGCACCCTACGGAAGTTAAAATATCAAATCAATACTATTAACCAACTAATTTATCCCAAAATGATGAAAAGGAGAAAACTATCTCATCTGTTCGGGCTTCTGGCGCTTCTGCTCCTGATGTCCGGGCAAGCTTTCGCCCAGAACCTGCGCGTTGAAGGCCGGGTCCTGGATGAGCTGGGAGAGGGGATGATTGGTGCCGGTGTGGTCATACAAGGGACCAACAACGGAACTGTCACCGACATGGACGGTAACTTCGTGCTCCCGTCCGTTCCCCGTGGGGCCATCCTGGAAATTTCCAGCGTGGGTTATGCTACGCAGGAAGTCCAGGTAACCGGAACCCAAATCACAATCAACATGGAGCTGGACTCCCGGGCTCTTGACGAGGCTGTGGTTATTGCCTACGGCCAGCAGAAGAAGGTCACCATCACCGGTGCCGTTTCTGCGGTGGGTGGCGACGACCTCCTGAAAGCGCCTGTAGCCAACGTGGCCAACGCCCTCCAGGGTAACCTCCCGGGCGTTTCGGCCGTCCAGGCATCCGGTATGCCGGGTGCCGATGAACCGGTGATCCGCATCCGTGGTGTGGGGTCCCTGAACAGCGCCGAACCGCTGGTCCTGGTGGACGGCGTGGAACGTTCCTTCTCGCAGTTGGATGCCAATGAAATCGAAAGCATCTCCGTGCTGAAGGATGCATCGGCCACGGCCGTATTCGGTGTGCGTGGTGCTAACGGCGTCATCCTGGTAACCACCAAGCGTGGTACGGAAGGAAAGGCTTCGGTTACTGCTTCCGCCAGCGCCGCCGTGCAGACCATTTCCAAGTTCATCGACTTTGCCGATTCCTACACTTATGGCAAGATGTGGAACTATTCCGCCATCACCGATGCCCTGCCCATGGACCAGTGGCCCGGAACCGCCAACATCAAGGACTATACTCCTTATGCCGATTCCGGTATCCGCTTCAGCCAGGAAGTGATGGAGCATTTCCGCACCGGAGACATGCCCCGCACCTTCCCCAACATGGACTGGATCAAGTACATCATGAACGATTCCGCCTGGCAGGAACAGGCCAACGTGAACGTGAACGGCGGTACCGAACGGGTCCGCTACTTCGTATCGGCCGGTTTCCTGAACCAGAATTCCCTGTTCAAGACCTTCTCCGACAACAAGAACGAGACCTTCAACTTCAAGCGTCTGAACTACCGCGCCAACCTGGATATCAACGTGTCCAAGCGCAGCCAGCTGTCCATCACCCTGGGCGGCCGCATGCAGGACCGCAACACCATGGGCGGCGGTGAGGGCTTCCTCTTCCGTTACCTGCAGGGCGCTACGCCCTATGCCGGCAGCGGTATTGACGAACTGGGCCGCCACATCGTTTCCGATGAATCCTTCGTGGGCCCCTACGACCGTGATGCCCTCTCCAACTACTATGACCTGGGTTACCAGAACGAAAGCACCAACGTGCTCAACTTCGATATCCAGTACAAGCTGGACATGGGCTTCATCACCGAAGGCCTGTCCTTCAAGACCAAAGCTTCCTACAACTCCGAATATACCGCCCGGAAGAACCGCCAGAACGGTTACGGTACGGGCCTTACCTATGTGGCCACCCTCGTGAACGGTGAGGAAGTCCTCCGCAAGGAGAACATCACCTGGCCCATCCCCTACAACGAGAGCAAATGGGGCAGCCGCAACTGGTACTGGGAAGCCAGCTTCGACTATGCCCGCAAGTTCGGTCAGCACAACATCGGCGCCCTGCTCCTGTACAACCAGAGCAAGACCTATTATCCCTGGGATTCGGACGGCAGCCTGTATCAGTCCATCCCCAAGGGTTATGTGGGCCTGGTGGGCCGTGTCACCTACGACTATGCCACCAAGTACCTGCTGGACTTCAATATCGGCTACAACGGCTCGGAGAACTTTGCTCCCGGCAAGCGTTACGGCCTGTTCCCGTCGGTTTCCGTGGGTTGGATTCCTTCCCAGGAAAGCTGGTGGGAGCCCATCAAGAATTTCATGGGATACCTGAAGCTCCGTGCTTCCTGGGGTCTTGTGGGTAACGACAACACCAACGGTGCCCGTTTCCTCTATCTCCCCGGTGCATGGCAGTTCTATACCGGCTCCATGACGGTGAATCCGCAGGACCGCGGCGCCAACTTCGGCACCAGCGGCAACTGGCTGCAGGCCGTGAAGGAACTCACTTCCGGTAACCCCAACGTTACCTGGGAAACTGCCAGCAAGATCAACCTGGGTGTGGATGCCGGATTCTTCAGGGATCGGCTGCACGCCTATGTGGACTTCTTCTGGGAGGACCGCCAGCATATCCTGGTGTCCAACGCCGCCACCCTGTCGGCCGCCACCTCCCTGCCTTCCAGCTATGTGAACGAAGGCCGTGTGAAGAACCACGGTTATGAAATCACCCTGAACTGGGAAGACAGGATCGGCGATTTCCGCTATTCCATCTCCCCCAACTTCTCCTACGCCCGCAACGAGGTGGTTGAGATGCTGGAAGTTCCGCCTATGTACGACTACCTGCGCCATACCGGTCTCCCGGTGGGCCAGCGTTTCGGCTACGACCTCTTCGAATTCTACCAGCCCGGTACCGAGGATCGCTATAAGGCCGCTTACGGCAAGGATATGCCGGACCAGAACATCGCCCTCAAGTACGGTGACGCCGTTTATGTAGACCTTAACGACGACGGCATCATCGACCAGAACGACCAGAAGCCGCTGGGATACACCGACAATCCGGAAATCACCTACTCCCTCAATGCTTCCATCCACTGGAAGGGCCTGGATTTCTCCATGCTGTGGACGGGTGCCGACCACGTGAGCCGCTCCCTGAACGGATACTTCCGTGACCAGTTCGGTTCCACCAACACTTCGGCCCTGGCCCAGTGGGTGGCCGACAATTCCTGGACGGAAGACAATCCCAACGCCATCCTGCCCCGTATTTCCTTCACCAACCGTGTGCACAACAACCGTGATTCCCAGGCCTGGGTCATCGATTCCAAGTACCTGCGCCTGAAGAACGTGGAGATCGGCTACACCTTCAACAAACCCAAGGGCATGCCGTTCTTCAACTACATCCGGATCTATCTGTCGGGACAGAACCTGCTCACTTTCGCCAACTTCGACGGCAACGACCCGGAAGCCCCGGGCTCCGGTCTGGACTTTGGCGTGCGCTATCCTATGACCCGTGTGTTCAATATTGGCGCACAGCTTAACTTCTAATGCAGATACGAATATGAAAAAGAAATTAGTACATATACTGCTTCTGGGAATCTGCTCCGCCGCCTGCCTTTCCTCCTGCGTGGACAAGTTCGCCGTGGGCGACGCTTTCCTGGAGAAGGCCCCTGGCGTGGACGTGAACATGGAGACGGTCTTTTCCAGCGCAGAATATACCCGTAACTTCCTCTGGGGCGCCTACGGACAGCTGTACTGCGAGTATACCTCCGGTAACATGATGAACGGTGCACCCATCTCTTCCCTGTCGGACTCCTACCACTGCTACTGCGGCTGGGGCGGTCCCATCCAGAGCTACTACACCGGTGGCCTCACCGAGGATGCACAGGATACCGAAAACGGTAACTATCAGGGAAAATTCTCCTATAAGACCATCACCGGCGGTCTGAACTCGGACTCCGGCGGCCGCGTTTCCATCTATGAGACGGTGCGTAAATGCTGGCAGCTCATCGAGAACATCGAGAACGTGCCGGATATGGGCGATGACGAGAAGAGCCGCCTCAAGGGCGAAGCCTACACCATCATGGCCAGCCGTTACTTTGACGCCTTCCGCAACTTCGGCGGACTGTGCCTGGTGAGAAAGGCCTATGAAGTGGGCGAGCAGTTCACCGACGGCCGCGCTACCGCCATGGAAACGGTGGAGTTCATCGATTCGCTCATCGTGTGCGCCATCAAGGAGCCCGGTTTCATCTGGAATGTCTCCAATGCCGATATCGGCCAGTGGTCCGGCCGTCTCACCCGCGCATCGGCCCGCGCCCTGCGCGCCAAGGTGTGGATGTTCGCCGCCTCCCCGCTGTTCAACAACAGCGAACCCTACATGCGCTATACCAAGACCCCTACCGGCCTGGAGAGCGAAGAACACGTATGGTTCGGCAAGGAGGATCCTTCCCTTTGGAACCGCTGCCTGGAATACTGCAACGATTTCTTCAATGAGAATGCGCAGAACGGCAACTATTACGCCCTGATCCAGCCCACTTCGCAGGATGAGGCCGGTTACCGTGCCGCATACCGCCGGGCCTACCGTTACCGCAACGACGAAACCCATCACGAGAAGCTCTTTGACGCCCATCCCACCCAGTATCTTTCCAGCTCGGTTCGGGACGGAAACGTGAGCAACGGCTGGGGCTGGGGCTGGCGCGGCTTCGCGCTGGACTGCCTGCGTCAGGGCGGTGCCGATCCCACCAACGAACTGATGGAATGCTTCGGCATGCAGGACGGCCGCAACTTCCCTTATTCGGATATCTATGGTAAGAAGAGACCGGGCATTGACATCTTTGCCGACCGCGATCCCCGTCTGTACGAGACGATGGTGGTTCCCCGTCACGACTTGCCCGCCGGCTTTGACTACAACGGTGCCAACTATAACGACCCTTGGGTGGGCGGTTGCCTGGAGAACAACAGCAACTTCAACTCCAATGGCGACGACGTGGCCTCCGGCTATGCCAAGTTCAAGTGGCTGCTGGACTATAAGGGCGGCAGCCGTTACGACGACGAGTATATCGGCGTAGCCTACATCCGCCTGGCCGAGATGTACCTGATCCGTGCCGAGGCCAAGGCCGAGACCGGTGACCTGCAGGGCGCCCTGGACGACATCCATGTGGTCCGCAGCCGCGTGGGCCTGGGCCGTCTGGAGGATATGAATCCCAGCCTGCAGCTCAAGTCCAACAAGGAAAACCTCATCAACGAGATTCTCCGCGAGCGCAACTGCGAGATCGGTGCCGAGTGCGGTGACCGTCTCTACGACATGGTCCGCCGCAAGCGTCAGGACCTCTTCACCAAGCCGCTCCACGAGATCCGTGTATACCGCCTGGATGCCGATGGCAACCGCATGACCGGTGACACGCAGTACAAGGCCGGTGAACCCTGGCCCGAGTTCGAGTACGAGAATCCGGAGATTGTAGTGGGACACCGCCGCTGGTGGGATGCCGGCTACTGGACCAACAAGTGGTACCTGGATCCGCTTTCCCGCGTAGAGATTCAGAAAGGATATGGCCTCACCCAGAATCCTGGTTGGTAATCATTAGAAATAGTCACGATTATGAAATTACGCAATATACTTATATGTAGCCTGTTGGGGATCTGCGCAGCTTCCGTGACTGCCCAGGCTCAAGTACAGCTCAGTGACAAGAAGTCACAGAAGGTGGATTTGGGCTATGGCACGGAGAGTTCGGAATTCCTGACCACGGCGGCAACCTATACCATTACCGCCGAAGAGCTGAGACGCACCTCGGCCATCTCCCTGGCCGATGCCCTTTACGGCAAGCTGCTGGGTCTCACCGCCCTGCAGAACACCGGCTTCAAGGGTGAGGAAAACCGGGGTGCCTCCTTCAACATCCGCGGAGTCCAGACCACCGGCGAGAGGGATATCCTTATCCTGGTGGATGGCGTTGAGCGTCCGATCGACCGCCTTACCGTAGAGGAGGTGGAAAGCGTTACCGTGCTCAGGGACGCTGCCGCCGTGGCCTTGTACGGACACGAAGCCATCAACGGCGTGCTCCTGGTGAAAACCAAGCGCGGACAGGCCGACAGCGGCTTCAACATCAAGGTGGGCGCCTCCCACAAGATCCAGTTCGACCCTAAATCGGCCGATATGGTAAGCGCCTACGATTATGCCAATGCCCTGAATGTGGCCCGTATGAACGACGGAAACAATGTGGCCTACACGCCTGCCGAACTGCAGAAGTTCCAGGATGGCTCCGATCCGCTTGTCTATCCCAACGTGAACTGGAAGGACGAAGTGTTCAAGAACACCGCCAACGAGACCAACGCTTTCATCTCCATGTACGGCGGCACCAACAATGTGGAGTACTATTCCCAGTTGGACTATACGGATGCTTCCGGTCTCTATAAGCACCCGGACCAGGGCGACTGGAACTCCCAGCTGCGCTATTCCAAGGCCAGCATCCGCACCAACGTGGACTTCCAGGTAACCAAGTCCACCCGGGTAAAGACCAATATCTTTGCCCTGTTCATGGAAACCAACGGCGTTCCCAACATGAACTCCAACGATGCCTGGTGGCACCTGTACAAGGTTCCCGCGCTGGCCTTCCCCATCAAGACCATGGACGGTGTATGGGGCGGCAGCCAGACCTACGGAGACTTTAACCTGGTGGCCAAGTCCCAGGGTACCGGCTTCTCCAAGACGCATCAGCGCCAGATCTGGGCCGACCTCACCCTGGAGCAGGACCTGGACTTCATCCTGGAGGGACTCAAGTTCTACCTGGGCGGCTCCTACGACAATGCCTCCAACACCATTGAGAACCGTTCCAAGGGTTACCAGTATGGCTGGAACTATTATGACGCAAACGGCCAGTTGCAGGAAGCGGTAATGGGTACGGTGGAGGACAAGCTGGTCTTCAACTACTGGGTGGATTCCCAGTGGCGCATCGGCACCATCAACACTGGCCTGCGCTATGCCACCCGTTTCGGCAACGGCGACAACCTGGCCGCCAACCTCAATTACAATATGAAGAGCGAGATCCGTGACGGACAGAGCAACACCTGGTACCGCCAGAACGCGAACCTGGCCCTGCATTACGACCATGCCGAAGCCCTGGTGGCCGACATCGTCCTGGCAGCCAACGGTTCCAACCGTTCATACCCGGCCAAGTGGGCCTTCTCTCCCACCGCAGCCCTGGGCTGGATCTTCGCCAACAACCCCGATGCCGGTTTCCTGAACTACGGTAAGTTCCGCCTCTCGGGCGGTATCCAGCATACCGACTATGTTCCCGCGAACGGCCTGTGGCTGGACCGTTGGAACAATTCCCACGGCCAGTTCTGGTATGGCCAGAACTTCTCCAGCTCCTGGGGTGCGTTCCTTACCCAGTTCCCCACCACCAAGTTCCAGCAGGAAGCTGCCTACAAGGGAAACTTCGGCGTGGATATGCGCATCGCCAACAGCCTGGACTTCACGGTGGATGCTTACTATCAGCAGCGCCGCAACATCCTGGTGAGCGCCGGTTCCCTGAATTCGGACGTGGTGGGTATCCAGTCGGCCTATGACGACAAGGGCGTGGTTGCCAGCTACGGCGTTGAAGCCGGCCTGCGCTACGCAAAGACCTTCGCCAGCGGTCTCAACCTGAACTTCGGCGGAAACGTCTCCTACAACCGGAGCAAGGTCCTGGAATGGATTGAGACTCCCGCCTACCCGAACCTTTCCGTTATCGGCACCCCGGCCGATGCAGAGCGCGGACTCGTGGCCCTGGGCTTCTTCCAGAGCCAGGACGAGATTGACAACAGCCCCCTGCAGGAATTCGGTCAGGTGAAAGTGGGTGACATCAAGTACAAGGATGTGAACGAAGACGGCGTTATCAACGAAAACGACCTGGTGGCCATGGAATTCGGCAATGCCGTTCCCGCCCTCAACTACGGCTTCAGCTTCGGTGTGGAATTCAAGGGATTCGGTATCAACGCCACCTTCCAGGGTGCCTTCGGCCAAACCAAGAACCTGATGTATGTAGACGGTGTGTGGGGCGCCCTTTCCGACAACCGGAACCTCTCCCGCGAATACTACAGCAATTGCTTCGACATCGCCGGTGCCAATGCGCTGTATCCCCGCCTTTCCACCACCAACGTGGCCAACAACGCCCGGAACTCCACCATCTGGTACCGGAACGTGAGCTGGCTCAAGCTGCGTGACTGCGAAATTTACTACAAGCTTCCCGCCTCTCTGCTCAGCCGGATCAAGATCTCGGACGTGAAGATTTTCGTCCAGGGACAGAACCTGTTGTCCTTCGGCAACATCTCCGCCCTGGATGCCGAAAACCTGAACACGGGTTATCCTGTGATGAAGGCTGTGAACATGGGCCTTTCCGTTGTATTCTAATAAAGTGCTGACTTATGAAACTAGATAGAATCATCTTATTCATTCTCGCCTGCGTCATTCCTTTCTCCTGCGCAGACCTCGACTATACCGAGGAAAACACGCGTGACGAGGAGTGGACTTACGAATACTTCGAGAATGGTATCAAAAATATGGTATTCGACGTTTACGCACAGGTGTACAACAACGAGTTTGAGTCCAACAGCGCCTACTTCCTGGCAGGTGCTACCGACGAGGCTCAGTATGCCCTGGAAACCGGTGCCGTAAACAACTACGTAAACGGTGGCTGGAGTGCCGCCAACCCCTACTCCCGTACCTGGTCCAAGTGCTACACGGCCATTGCCGACGTGTGCATGTTCCTGGAAAAGCTGGACGAGGCCGACATTACGGAGTGGCAGTACAACCCGGACTATCCCAAGTGGGTGGCCCAGATGGAACTGTTCCCTTACGAACTCCGTTTCCTCCGTGCGTACTTCTACTTTGAACTGCTGCGCGCCTATGGCGATGTGCCGCTGGTAACCACCACGCTCACCAACGCCCAGGCCAACAACATCGAACGTACGCCTGCCAGCCAGATCGTGCAGTTCATCGTGGACGAACTGGACGAGGTGGCTCCCCACCTGCCCGTTTCCTACCTGACGGAAGTGGAGTCCGAGATTGGACGCGCCACCCGCGTGGCCGCTTATGCGCTGAAAGCCCGTACCCTGCTGTATGCCGCTTCCCCGCTGTTCAATCCCTCGGGTGACCAGTCCAAGTGGGCAGATGCTGCCGCCGCTTGCAAATTCATCCTGGACAACGCCTCCACCTGGGGCCTGAAGCTCAGCGCCTATGGTTCCCTGTGGGGCCACGATGCTTTCTTCAATCCGGAACTCATCTTCGGCCTGGGCCGCGGAGAGAACAACTCCTTCGAGATGGCCAACTATCCGGTTGGCGTGGAGAACGGCTCTTCCGGCAACTGCCCCACCCAGACCCTGGTGGACCAGTACGAGTATCAGGACAACGGAGAAACCTTCGGCCAGCGCTATCCCGGCAACATCAACCTGGCTGCCGAGGACCCGTATGAAGGCCTGGATCCCCGCTTCGCCCTCACCGTGGTGAAGAATGGTGACGAGTGGCCCACCAACGGTTCCCAGAAGAAGGCCATCGAGACCTTCACCGGAGGTTTCAACGCCGCTCCCAAGTACGGCGCCACGCCCACCGGCTATTACCTGAAGAAGTATGTGGACGGCTCCTGCGTCACCACGGCCGATAACCAGACCACCCGCCGCCACACCTGGATCCTCTTCCGCCTGGCCGAGATCTATCTGGACTATGCCGAAGCTGTGTTCCATGCCACCGGAAGTGCCGATGACCCCACCTATGGCATGACGGCCAACGAGGCTGTGAACGTACTGCGCAACCGTGCCGACATCCAGATGCCTCCCTTCACCGAGGATGGGGAAGCCTGGGTAAAGCGTTATGAACGTGAGCGTCTGGTGGAACTGGCATTCGAGAACCATCGTTTCTGGGATGTCCGTCGTTGGAAGAAGGGTCCCCAGTACTTCAAGAGCGTGCAGGTGGCCAGCATCAGCAGCTCCCTCCAGCTCACCCGCACTACTGTTAACCGCCAGTGGGATGACAAGTACTATTTCTATCCCATCCCGCAGTCTGAACTCAAAAAGAATCCCCACCTGACCCAGAATCCTGGCTGGTAGTATTCTAACCGATTTATAAGATTTCTATTATGAAGAAGATATTTAAATACATAGGAATAGTTCTCTCTGCCGCGCTGATGGGTGCTTTCACGGCCTGTACCATCCAGGAAGAAACCCAATCGGCAGATATTGGACTGGGCATCAAGGTGTTCTTCCCCACCAAGGTGGTGGCCGGACAGCCGATGACTATCAATGGTTCCGGCTTCTCCGATGTCAAGGAAATAGTATTTCCCGATAATGTCACTGTTACCGATTTCCAGGTGGTGAGCGGTGAGATGATCCGGGTGAAGGCCCCCTCCGGCATTTCTGCCGAAGGCGGTAAGATCCGGGTCCGTACCGACGTTGACGAGGCGGAATCCAAGTCGTTCCTGTCCCTGGGCCATACCGTCGTTTCCGGCTTCTCCAAGCAGGAAGGCGAGGAAATCCAGGGCGGCGAGCAGCTCACCATCTATGGTGAGGACCTGGAATTCATCACCGGCGTTGAACTGCTGGACCCGGACGGTGAACCTTACATTGTAGACGAAACCGTTTTCTATCGCAAGGGCACCAACAGCGTTATCATCAACATCCCCAGAAAGAACATCTTTGACGGGGCTTTCGTGGGTAAGATCCTCACTGTTGACGGACGGGAATTCTCCCTGCCGGAACTGACTTACGTGCCTGCCTCCGACGGCGGTCACTGGGAGATTGTTAAGGAAATCGTCTGGGAGAACGACGGCTCTCACGGTGCCATCAACTGGAACGGCGACTACCGCTTTGCCGGCGAAGGCTTCGCGACCGGCGAGGAAATCGCCACCATCCCGGCCGATATGTGGGAGCGGATGAAGTCCGGCCCGTTCTACCTGAAGGCCGCCATCAATGCCGACTGGTACAATATGCGCATCACCACGGGCTGGTGGAGCGTCACATATACCGGTGCCGATATCGGCAAGGGCGACGAGCGGATCATCGTTGACGAAGACGGAACCTTCGTGATTGAACTCGACCTCTCCGGCGACCCGATCCTGGATGTCCTGGACCAGCAGCACCTGCTGTTCACCGGTGAGGGTTACACCCCGCTGGCCATCTACTTCGAGAAGGAAGAGTGGGTTGGTGGCGGTGGCCACGAAGAGATTGTGAGGACCTCCATCTGGAAGAATGACGGCTCGCACGGCAACATCAGCTGGAACGGTGATTACCGCTTCTCCTCCGAGAGCAACTCTACCGGCGAGGAAATCTACGCCATCCCGCAGGATCTGTGGGACAAGATGAAGGCCGGCACCTTCTACCTGGAGGCCGCCATCAATGCCGACTGGTACAATATGCGCATCACCACCGGCTGGTGGAGCGTCACCTATACCGGCGCCGACATCGGCAAGGGCGACGAGCGGATTATCCTGAGCGAGGACGGAACCAAGTTCACCATCGCCATCGACCTCTCCGGCGACCCGATCCTGGATGTCCTGGACCAGCAGCACCTGCTGTTTACCGGTGAGGGTTACACTCCGCTGGAGATCTACTTCGAGGAGGTCGTCTGGGTTGACGGTGGTGGCGATACCCCCAAGGAGGTGGATATCTGGAAGAACGACGGCTCGCACGGCAACATCAGCTGGAACGGCGATTACCGCTTCTCTTCCGAGAGCAACTCTACCGGCGAGGAAATCTACGCCATCCCGCAGGACCTGTGGGACAAGATGAAGTCCGGCCCGTTCTATCTGGAGGCCGCCATCAATGCCGACTGGTACAATATGCGCATCACCACCGGCTGGTGGAGCACCACCTGGACCGGTGCCGATATCGGCAAGGGCGACGAGCGGATTATCCTCAGCGATGACGGTACCACCTACAAGATTGAGATCGACCTCAGTGGAGACCCCATCCTGGATGTCCTGGACCAGCAGCACTTGCTGTTCACCGGTGAGGGTTACACCCCGCTGCGGATCTATCTGGTAGAATAGTCCCGGAACGCTTAATCTGAAAGGAGGCTGGCCGCTTGGGCCGGCCTCCTCTCTTTTGATGCGGGATTAAGATATTTTTTGTACCTTTGAAGTCTATGGCAAAACTCTTCCTCATAGACGGGCACGCACTGGTATTCAAGATGTACTATGCGTTCCTTCGCAGGCCCATGATCAACTCCAAGGGGGCGGACATGTCCATCCTCTACGGTTTTACCAAATACCTGCTGGAGATGATCGAGCGGGAGAAGCCCACGCATCTGGCGGTGGCCTTCGACCCGCCGGGCGGCACCTTCCGCAACCAAATGTATCCGGCCTATAAAGGCACCCGTCCGCCCACGCCGCAACTGGTGATCGATGCGCTGGAGCCCCTTACGGAGCTGGTGCAGGCTATGAACATCCCCGTGCTCACCATCCCCGGTTTTGAGGCCGACGACGTGCTGGGCTCCATTGCCGTGCAATTCGCTTCGGAGCAGTTGGACGTGTATATGGTAACCCCGGACAAGGATTACGGCCAGCTCATCGGAGAGCACGCTTTCCAGCTGAAACCCGGCAAGAGCGGCTCCGAAGCGGAGCTGGTGGACAGCAAAGCCCTGTGTGAGAAGTGGGGCATTGCCAGCCCTTCGCAGGTAATCGATATGCTGGCCCTCTGCGGGGATTCGGCCGATAATGTGCCGGGCGTGAAGGGGGTAGGCGAAGTGGGTGCCGCCAAGCTCATTGCCAAGTACGGCAGTATGGAGAATATCTATGCCCATCTGGAAGAGCTCAGTCCCCGGCAGCAGGAAATGTTCCGCGAGGCGCAGCCGCATATGGCCCTTTCCAAGGCCCTGGTTACCATCAAGACGGATATGGAGCTGCCCGTTACGCTGGAAGACATGCGCTATACGGGCCGGTTCCAGCCCGTCATCTGGACCCTTTTCCAGCAATACGAGTTTGCCTCCCTTAAGAAGTACCTGCCTGCCGGAGGGGGGAATACCCCCTTTCCCTCCGCGAATAATGAGGCCGATGCTACGGAAAAGGGGGTATTCCCCCTTCCGGAAATGCTTTCTTCAGAGAAGGAAGTGCTGGAGGCCGCCCGTAAATCCGGAAAAGCCGGTCTGCTGTTGGATGAGGGCCAGTTGCTGCTGAGCGCAGAAGGAAAGGTGGCCTGCACTGTCATCCTGAGCGAAGCGAAGGATCTCCTGGAAGACCCCGCCGTGGCCAAATACGGCGTGGACCTCAAGCGGATGGCCAACTCTCTGGCAGGGCAGGGAATCGGCCTGGAAGGGAAGTGGTACGATATCCAGCTCATGCATTACGTGCTTAATCCGGAGCGCAGCCACGATCTTCCGGCGCTGGCTCAGACGTACCTGGGCGTGAACCTGGAGGAAGCCCCCGGATCGGCCGTTACCGGTTCCCTCTTTGATGAAAATCCGGAAGAGGCAGAACCTTTCCATCTTAAGGAAGCGGCAGTGCTCGTCCCCCTGGGCGATAAGCTCCGGGAAAGCCTCCCTCCTTTCTACGAGACTATGGAGGAACCGCTTTCCAAGGTGCTCTCGCAGATGGAACGGGACGGGGTGAAAGTGGACCTGGAACAGATTCGCGCCTTTGCCGACGGACTCCGGAAAGAACTGACGGAACGCGAAATACGCATTCGTGACCTGGCCGGAGAACCTGCGCTTAACATTTCTTCCCCCAAGCAGGTGGGAGAACTCCTCTTTGAGAAACTGAAGCTGGATCCCAAGGCCAAGAAGAGCGGCAAGGCCGGCCAGTATTCCACCGACGAGGCCACCCTCCTCTCCATTGCCGACCGCCACCCTGTGGTGGAGGAAATCCTGGAATTCCGGGCGGTGAAAAAGCTGCTTTCCACCTATATAGAGCCTTTCCCTTCGTATATTTCGCCCCGGGACGGACGGGTGCATACCACCTTCAACCAGGCGCTTACGGCAACGGGAAGGCTTTCCAGCTCCAACCCCAACCTGCAGAACATCCCGGTACGTACGGAGCGCGGCAAGGAGATTCGCAAGGCCTTCATCCCGGGCACCCCGGACGGGGTTATCGTAAGTGCCGATTATTCCCAGATAGAACTCCGCATCATGGCGCACCTTAGCCAGGACGCCCATCTGGTGCAGGCTTTCCGGAACGGTGTAGACGTCCATGCCGCCACCGCGGCCAAGATCTTCGGCATTCCGGTGGAGGAGGTTACCCGCGAGCAGCGGGGCATGGCCAAGACGGCCAATTTCGGCATCATGTACGGCATTTCCTCCTTCGGCCTGGCCCAGCGGCTGCACCTTTCCAGAAGTGCCGCCAAAGAGCTCATAGAAGGCTATTTCGCCTCCTTCCCGGCCATCCGTTCCTTCATTGACGGAAGCATCGCCTTCGCCCGGGAGAACGGCTATGTGGAAACGCTCTTCGGGCGCCGGCGGTATCTGCCGGACATCACGGCCCGCAATGCCACCGTACGCGCCCTGGCGGAGCGCAATGCCGTGAACGCCCCCATCCAGGGGACATCGGCCGATATCATCAAACTGGCCATGATAGGTGTGGCGAAGCGGCTCCGGGAAGAGGGCCTGAAAAGCCGCATGGTGCTGCAGATCCACGACGAACTGCTTTTCGATGCCATCCCTTCGGAGGTGGAAAGGCTGAAGGCCCTAGTGGTGGACGTAATGGAAAACGTAATAAGACTCTCCGTCCCCCTTACGGTGGAGTGTTCTTCCGGAAAGAACTGGCTGGAAGCCCATTAACCTGTCATCCCGATCGAATAACCTGTCATTCTGAGCGAAGCGAAGAATCTATGGAATACAACGAAAAAGAACTCATTGAACAGGCCATCCAGGGCAGCCAGACCGCCTTCCGGATGCTGTACCAGGTGCACGAGCGGTCCGTCCGCGGCCGTGTGAGCGGCTATTTCAAATGGAAGGCCGATGTAGACGACGTTGTCTCCGAAAGTTTCCAGAAGGCTTTTTCGGCCCTCCGGTCCTTTGACACCAGCCGGGAATTCCGGCCCTGGCTGCTTACCATCGCCACCCGTACCGCACTGGACCACCTGGACAGCATCCAGCGGGAAGACGAGAAGAAGGAGGGGCAGACCGGCGCTCCGCAGCTCACGGATACCACCCCGGAAGAGGAGATTATCAACGACGAGGTGCACCAGCGCCTGATGCAGTTCATAGACGAGCTGCCCTCCCTCTATAAAGACGTGATGATCAAGTACATGATAGAGGAACTGGAATACGAGGCCATCGCCCGGGAACTGGGCCTGGAGCTGAATACGGTGCGCACGCGCATCCGCCGTGGCAAGCAGCACCTGGCCGAAATGATGTTAAGGGGGGAAGTGGAATGACAGCTGCAGACTTCCTGGACTTTATCCGGGCCGATTTCTCCTGCACCTACCTGCAGGCTCATCAGTTTGAAATGCTGGATGCCCTGTACCGGGAATGGAACGCTAAGATCAACGTGATTTCCCGGAAAGACATAGACGGCCTGTACGACCATCATGTGCTGCATTCGCTGGCCATAGCCCGCTACCTGCTCACCGCTGCGGGACTGTACGAAAAGTTTTCATCGGCCCGCATCCTGGACCTGGGGACCGGCGGCGGTTTCCCCGGCATTCCGCTCTCCATCCTCTTTCCGGGTGCGCAGTTTGTCCTCTGCGACTCAGTGGGTAAGAAAACCCTTGTGGCCCAGGCGGTTGCATCGGCCCTGGACTTAAAGAACGTGGAGGTGGTGAACGCCCGCGCCGAGTCCCTTCCAGGGCAGTTTGATTTTGTGGTGTCCCGCGCCGTGGCCTCCCTGCCGGACTTCTATCCCTGGGTAAAAGGCAAATACACCCAAGGCATCCTCTACCTCAAGGGCGGGGACGTGAATGAGGAAATTGCCGATGTGATGGCCCGCCACCGCCTGCCCCGCGGCAGCGTTTCCACCTGGCCCGTCTCTTCCTGGCTCCGGGACCCTTACTACGACGGAAAGCTGGTAATTCACATCCGGAAGTAAAAAAATTTGGCGGTTTCGGCGGGAATTTGTATCTTTGCAGCCCTTACGCGAAAAAATATAAAAACGAGATATCATGAAAAGAACATTTCAACCTTCCCGCCGCAAGCGTGTGAACAAGCACGGTTTCCGCGCCCGCATGGCTTCCGCCAACGGCCGTCGCGTCCTTAGCGCCCGCCGTCGTCACGCCCGCAAGAAACTCAGCGTATCCGACGAAGACCGCTGGTAGTCTTTCCTGCAGACTGCAAACAGTTAACCGCAGACCGGAAGGCCTGCGGTTTTTTGTTACTCCTTACTCGATCGTTCATCCCGTATTTTCCTCCTTCGTCCCAAATCGGTTAAAACAGAAAAACTTTCAGATTTCTTTCAACCGAACTATTGAAAGATCTCTTCTAATTCCCTATCCTTGCAAAAGACAGTAGGCTTGGGGCGAACAGTATAATCTCCTCACTCAGTTAAAGATAACTGTTTCCCGGTGCAAACCAGATTGCACCGGAAAGGATTTAAAACACAGAGTATCAAGAGGTTCTATTATGCGTGGCGTAAAACGAAAGGTGAAAGAAGAAGGTTTGCAACACATTTACCAGAACACTTATGACGGGAAACTGCTTTTTTATTCCGTTTTGGACAGGCTTGTGTTCCTGACCATCTTTTCCGTCGTGGCCAAGAAGTATGGCGTGCCGGTGCTGGGGCTATGTCTAATGTTTGACCACATCCATTCGCTTGCCCAGGTGTTTTCCACGAAACTAATGTCTCTGTTTGTAGGAGAATATACTTCCAAATATGTAATTGCCTTCAACAGGAATTCCGGCAGGAAAGGGCCGATATTTCGCAAGGCTTATGGCAATGCACCCAAAATCGGCCTAAAGAAAATCCGGACGACCATCGCCTATTTATACAACAATCATGTGGAAAAGAAACTGTGCAACAGGGCAGAAGAAAGCCGATGGAATTTTCTGGCCTATGTTAATTCGGACCATCCTTTTTCCGAGAAGATTGACAAGCGGAGGTGTTCTAATCGGCTAAAGAAAGCCCTGGCCAGAGTGAATGCATTATATAATCGGCAAGTCTGGTTGGATTACCCTATATTGAATAGTCTATATGATAAACTGTCAGAAACTGAAAGTGAGCAGCTAACAGATTATATCATCAGCAAATATCTCCCTTTGGATAAGGAATCGCTGATTGCCTTCTATGGGGATTATGAAACCATGCTTATTGCCATAAACTCCAACACGGGTTCGGAATATGATCTCAAAGAAAACTACGATAGTGATTCTGACGAGATTTATGAGAGTATGCTGAAAGTATGCAAGCGCTCCAGTTATGCCGCGAACATCCCGGCGCTTTTGGCGCTGCCAATCGGCCAGAAGCTTGCCATTGCCGATATATTGATGAGGGAAACCGGAGCGAAGCCTTATCAAGTTCGGAAGTTCCTTCATCTGGCAAAAGAACCACATAGTAGAACTAACTGATACAGAGCGAATAAATGGTTTCTCGGTGCAATTAGATTTGCACCGGGAAAGCGTTAAAGTGTTGATGTATGGTGATTTGCAAAAAACGGCAGTTAGGCGGGAACTTGCGCCGGCAAGAGAAAATGGCTATATTTGTACCATTAGCACTAAAACTATGGCAGACGAAAAGATTATCTTCTCCATGAATGGGGTGAGCAAGATCCTGCCCCACAACAACAAAGTCATCCTCAAAGACATTTACCTGGGCTTTTTCTATGGGGCCAAGATTGGCATCATCGGCCTTAACGGGTCCGGTAAATCCACGCTCCTCAAGATTATCGCCGGGGTGGAGAAACAGTATAAGGGAGAAGTGGTCTGGGCGCCCGGCTACAGCGTGGGTTACCTGGAGCAGGAGCCGCAGATGGATCCGGAGAAGACCGTTCTGGAAGTAGTGCAGGAGGGTGTGCAGCCCGTTATGGACATCCTGCAGGAGTACAACGACATTTCCCTCAAGTTCATGGAGCCGATGGACGACGACCAGATGAACCGCCTCATCGAGCGCCAGGGAGAACTTACGGAGCAGATAGAGCATCTGGGTGGCTGGGAGATAGATTCCAAACTGGAAAGGGCCATGGACGCCCTGCAGTGCCCGCCTTCGGAGCAGAAGATCAAGGAACTCTCCGGTGGTGAGCGCAGGCGCGTAGCCTTGTGCCGATTGCTGCTGCAGGAGCCGGACGTGCTGCTGCTGGACGAGCCCACCAACCACCTGGACACGGAATCCATCCAGTGGCTGGAAGCCCACCTGCAGCAGTACAAGGGCACGGTAATCGCCGTCACGCACGACCGCTATTTCCTGGACAACGTGGCCGGCTGGATCCTGGAACTGGACCGCGGCGAGGGCATACCCTGGAAGGGCAACTACTCCTCCTGGCTGGAGCAGAAAACCAAGCGCCTGGCCCAGGAAGAAAAGGCCGAAAGCAAACGCCGCAAAACCCTGGAACGGGAACTGGAATGGGTCCGGATGGCCCCCAAGGCCCGCCAGGCCAAGCAGAAAGCCCGTCTGGGCGCCTACGAAAAACTGGCATCGGCCGATGCAAAACAGAAGGAGGACAACCTGGAAATCTATATCCCCAACGGACCGCACCTGGGCAACAAGGTAATCAAGTTCACGGATGTGTCCAAGGCCTATGGGGACAAACTCCTCTTCGAGCACCTGTCCTTCGAACTGCCGCCGGCTGGCATCGTGGGCGTAATCGGCCCCAACGGTGCGGGTAAAACTACGCTTTTCCGCCTCATCATGGGTATTGAAAAACCGGACAGCGGCACCATCGAGATTGGGGAGACGGTGAAAATTTCCTATGTGGACCAGCAGCACCGTTCCATCGATCCGGACAAGACCGTATATGAGACCATTGCCGGCAATTCCGAATGGGTGCGCATGGGCGGCAAGGACGTGAATGCCCGCGCCTGGGTGTCCCGCTTCAATTTCTCCGGGGCCGACCAGGAGAAAAAGTGCGGCGTACTCTCCGGCGGTGAGCGGAACCGCCTGCACCTGGCGCTCACGCTGAAGGACGAAGGCAATGTGCTCCTGCTGGACGAACCTACCAACGACGTGGACGTGAACACCATCCGGGCCCTGGAAGAGGGTTTGGACGGCTTTGCGGGCTGCGCCGTGGTGGTGAGCCACGACCGCTGGTTCCTGGACCGTATCGCCACCCACATCCTGGCTTATGAAGGCGAAGGCAAGGTGGTCTTCTTCGAAGGCAACTACCAGGAATACGAGGCCAACCGCAAGCTGCGCCTGGGAGACACCGAACCCAAGCGATTCAAGTACAAGAAGCTGATGGAGTAAGGAGTTGCAGAAGGTATCCTGCTGAATATCAGCGATTTAACTGTTTCCCGGTGCAAATCGATTTGCACCGGGAAACAGTTAATGTAATCACTATCAGATGTTTCTGTTTGACAGATTATTCTTGAAACAAATCCCGCTGGGGAAGCAGGGGAGAGTAGCGGCTCCGGAGACTGCGGAATAGGTCTGCGATATTGCCCGAGAAGCGGGAACCGCGCCAGGAAGAAGTGTTGGAGATGAAGATCCAGCATTCGCCGTCGGCATAGGTCTTGACCAGGGCCTGGGTGCCGGAGAAGGAGCCGGAACGCGTCCATTCGCCCCAGGGCTTGGTGTCGTTCCAGCCCAGGGAGAAAGTCTCCCGGTCAAAGTAATTGGTCATCTGGTTCACCGAATAGTCCAGGAGGATGTCTTCCAGGGGGCCTTTCCCATCGATGCTGGCCACCATCCGGGCCAGCTCTATGGCCGATCCGGTCCAGCCGCCCGCACCCAGGGAACCGCTCACGTTGTTGCCGCCGTAACATTTCTCCACGGAGGCGTACTGGCCGTCGAAGGAACGTGTCTTTTCGGCATCCGGCTGCATGTAGTAGCGGGTTTCGCCGGGGTGGCGTTCGGAAAGGTAATTCCCGCCGATCCGGAATCCGTGGCAGCGGGCCGGTTCGAAGACATGCTCCTGCATGAAGTCCTCGTAGGGCTGTCCGCTCACCTGCTCGATGACCAGGGAAAGGAGCAGGAAGCCGAAATTGGAGTATTCCTGCCAGGTGCCGGGCTCGTAGGAGAGGGGGCGCCTCAACTGGGTCCGCAGCAAGTCCTCCAGCGAGGTCCAGGGGGAGAAGACCGGATCCCCGCCCCGGGTGGTGAAACCGGCCTGGTGGCGCAGCAGGTGCTCAACGGTAATGAGATAATAATTGTCGTCCCGGATGTAGGAATCGTACTTGCCCAGGATGCCCATCGGCCCGAAAACCGGGGTGTCCAGGAACAGTTTCGCCTCTTCCTGGAGTTTCATCACGCCAATAGCGGTGAGAAGTTTGGAGACGGAGGCTATGCGGAGGGTGGTGCCCGGGGTCATGGGCGTGGTGGAATCGGCCATTCCATAGCCCTTGGCGTAGACCAGGGAGTCGTTGCGCATAATGGCCAGGGAAACCCCGTGGAGGCTCCAGAAATCCATGAAACTGTCCACCGCCTGGTCCATAGGTTCCAGATCGGGAATCTCCGAAAAGGCGTTGGTGATAACCCTGTTCAGGGAGTCGCGGTATACCGGCTCCGGAGGCACCTCATCGGAGTGGCCCCGCAGCAGGAAGGAACAGCCGCCCCCCGCCAGGAGAAGCAGCAGCACCGGTATGAGGGCTTTCCCGCTCACCGGATCTTGCCGGCGCGGCGGCCGAAATCGATGATATAGTCGGCGGTGCCTTCGATGCCCAGGATGGAGCTGTCCACGCAGAGGTCGTAATTGGAGGCCACGCCCCATGCGCCGAAGGTGTAATAGTTATAATAGGTTTCCCGCGTGCGGTCCTTGCGGCGCATGAGGGCTTCGGCTTCATCGGCCGACAAGCCTTCAAGTTCTACCAGGCGCTTGATGCGGTATGCTTCCGGCCCGCACACGAAGACGTCCAGGCAGTCCAGGTCCCGGAGGATGTAGTCTGCGCAGCGGCCGATGATTACGGCATCCCCCTTTTCGGCAATATTGCGGATTACGTCGCTCTGTGCCTTGAAAAGGATGTCGTCGTTGACATAGGCGCTGTCCAGATAGCTCATCCGGCCCGAAGTGAAGAAACTGGAGGCCGAGAAAATGCTACGCTTCTTCTCCCCGCCGGCGAAGAGGTCCTTGGAGTAGCCGTTCTCTTCGGCCGCCTTGGAGATGAGTTCGTTGTCGTAGAAGGGGATTCCCAACTTCTCGGCGATGGCCTGGCCCACGTAACCGCCGCCGCTGCCGAAACTCCGGCCTACATTGATGATGGTATGCATATCTTTTATCATTCTGAGCGTTAAATCTGGCTTCCCAGCACGGCCGGATCGTCCCCGTCCTTGAGCTTGCCCAGCTTTCTAAGCAGGGCGATGCCCAGGATGGCGGTGATGATGGCCGACAAGGTATCGGAAATGGGGAAGCTGTACCAGACACCGGCTTCGGACTCCAGTACGGCGGGCAGGATGTAGATGCAGGGAAGCAGGAACAGCAGCTGCCGGGAAAGGGACAGGAAGATGGATTTCTTGACCATGCCCAGGCACTGGAACAGGTTGGTGGTGACCATCTGGAAGCCCACGATGGGGAAGACCAGGTTCATCTGGCGGAGGCCCCGGGCGGCCAGGTCGTGCAGTACAGGATCGTTGGTAAAGATGCTGGCGGTGGGACCGTTGACGAACACGGATATGATCCAGCCCACCGTAGTTACCAGCGTGGCCCAGCCTGCGGTCCTGATGTAGGCTTCCCTTACCCGCCCATACTGTCGGGCTCCGTAATTATAGCCGGCTATGGGCTGCATTCCCTGGTTGAATCCGAACACGACCATGACAAAAAGGAAGGTGATCCGGTTCACGATGCCATAGGCGCCCAGGGCCAGGTCTCCGCCCCATTTTACCAGCTGCTGGTTGATGAACAGCACCACGATGCAGCTTGCAAGGTTCATCAGGAACGGTCCCATGCCAATCGAGAGGGAGTCTTTGGCAATCCTCCAGTCCACCTTGTATTCCCGGATCTTCCGGGGAAGGTTGAGGAACCGCTCCGGATGCAGGAAATAGCGGAACGTGATGGCCAGGGCCATGCACTGGCACAGGACTGTAGCCAGCGCCGCTCCCTGGATGCCCATTCCCAGGGCAAAGATGAAAATGGGGTCCAGAATGGCATTGGAGGTAACTGTGAACAGGGTGAGCCCCATGGCCAGTTTGGGATTGCCCGATGCGCGGACAATGTTGTTGAGGCCGAAATACAGATGGGTGACCGCATTGCCCAGGGCGATGATGGTCATGTAGCTGCGGGCATAGGGGAGGGTGGCGTCACTGGCCCCGAAGAAGCGCAGGATGGGGTCCATCCACAGCAGGGTGACCAACGTGAAGACCAGGCCGGTGATGATGTTCAGCGTGACTTCGTTGGCCAGCACCCGCTTGGCAACCGGGTAGTTCTTCTGCCCCAGCAGCACGGAAATCATGGTGGCGGCGCCCACGCCCACCAGCGTACCGAACGCGGTGGAGATGTTCATGAGCGGGAAGGTGACGGCCAGGCCCGACATGGACAGCGACCCCACATCCGGGATGTGGCCGATATAGATGCTGTCCACCATATTGTAAAGCGAAGACGCCGTCATGGCAATGATGCCAGGGACGGCGTATTGGCGCAGGAGTGCGCCTACTGGCTTGGTGCCCAGATCGGTAGGAGCTGCGGAACCGGCCATGCGCTATTCGTTTAAGGAAACAATCTCCAGGTCGAACCGCAGGGGGGCATAAGGAGGGATGGATTTGCCGCTGCCGTTGGACGCGTAACCCAGGGACGAGGTAAACAGGACCGTGCTCTTTTCACCCACGTATTTCATGAGGGAGAGGGCGCCCTTGAAGCCGTCCACTATACTGGTACTGCCGCCCATGGAATAGTTCTCATAAGTGTCGGCCGTGGTGATGGTGACCGGGGCGTAGGTGCGGGAACTGTCGTAGATGCCGTTGTCCTTGGCCACTTTCTCGATGGTGGTGTCGAACACCTGCCCGTTGAGCAGACGGCCCGTATAGTTGAGCTTGTATCCTTTCCCGCTGGCGATGGGCTCCTTGCCCTGCTGGATGCTGGCGGCGTTGGATCCGAAGTAGAAGATATCGGCCTCTTTGGTGGCGTCGTTGAAGTTGGCAACTTGGACGGTATTTCCCAGATGGGCCCGGATATATTCCTGCAGGCTGTTCTGCTCCCATTTTACCACGTCATCTGCCTGTCCGGCAAAAGTGATGGTGTAGATGAGGGGGGTGGAATTGGTGCAGGCGTCCAGATACTCCTTCTGCGTGGAATAACGCTCCGTGGTGAGCAGCCAGGAGGGAATTACGGCGGTACGGGTGCCGCCTACCCGCATGCCCGTGAGGAGGGCCTCTACGCCGGCATAACCGCTTTTGGTGAAGGTGACGACAGGGCCGTAATAATTACCTGCCGCATAGGTGCCCAGCTGCTTGGCGTATTCTTCGTGCCCGGTGACGGAAATGACTCCGTTAAGGCTGCGGATAGTGGTAAGGAGCAGGCTCGCAGAGGTTTCGCTGTTCCAGGCGGAGCCGGATCCCACTTCTTCTTCCAGGATGTAGACGCCGGAAGGGGAGGCTGTTACGCCGGGATGATACTCTTTAAGCCAAAGATCCAGATACTCCTGGGCCTGGGTGCCTGTGGAAGAAGTGTCTTTCTTGGCACACCCCCAAAGCAGGCAGATGGCTGCAGTGAAAAATATGACGGTTCTTTTCATTCTATTCGTTTTCAATACTGTCTATCCATATATGATAAGCCAGGGCAGACCTTGCAGGAATCGTGCCTTGGATGTGGTCTCCAAATCCGAATTTTCCATTGAACAGGATATAGGCCTCGTCCTGTTCCTGTACGCCATAAAGCCCCAGCCGGAGTCCTTCCAGCAAGGTTTTGTCCAGGGTTAGGGTGGTGGGCTGGAACTGGGTGGTATCCGTGAGGGACCAGCCGGCGGCCGATGCCACGGAACGCACGTTGGTGGCCACCAGGTTGCTTCCGCTCACCGTGGCGGAATTGAGAATGTAACAGGCATAGCGGAGCGTCACCTTCCCGCCCCAGAGGAGGGAATCCGGCAGGTTGAGCGTGTCGTGCTGCGTGAGCCTGTATACCCCGTCCGTAATGGTGACGGTGGCGGTGGTATCCCTCTTCTGGATAGTGGAAATGAAGCTGGCTATGTTGGCTTCCTGCTTGTTGTAGGTGGTCTGCAGCTCTTCTTTGTTGCAGGCCGCCGGAAGCGCCAGGGCTCCGGAGAGGAGGAGGAAGAGCCAGGTGGAACGTTTCATCGCAGGAAAGATTTAAGGGCGTTGTCTACATAGGCGGCGGCATCCGCTGCGCAGGGGATGTCCTCCCCGATGAACAGTTTTCCGCCGGCGGCATTCTCATGTCCGCCGCCGTGGAAGTATTGCAGGGCCAGCTGCTGGGCCGATGTGCCCTTCCTGGACCGGATGGAGACGCGGAAATGGCCGTCATCCTCCTTCAGGAAGATGCTGAGGCGTACATCGGCAATGGTAAGGGGCACGTTCACCAAGCCCTCCGTCTCTCCTTCCCGCACATCAAAGCGCTGCTGGAGTTCTTTGGTGAGGATCATGCAGGCGGCGTCCCCCAGGATGCGGAGCTCCCGCTCCTGCATATGGCCGAAGAGGCGCACCCGGTTCTCCCGGTAGCTGTTGTACAGTTGCTGCAGGAGCGCGTCCCTGTCCACGCCCGCCGCAATGAGCTCCGAAGCCATGCGGAAGGTGGAAGGATACACGGAGTTGGCGAAGTTGTTGGTGTCCGTGGTCATCCCCGCCAGCAGGCAGGTTCCGATGGATATGGCGGATGCCTTGGAGGAAGATGTTTCTCCGGAGGCATCGGCCTTCTTTTCAGCCTCCGGAGAAACATTTTCCTCCAGGGCTTTCAGCACCCAGTACAGGAGTTCGCTGGCCGATGAGATGTCCGGGGTGGAGAACACCAGGTCGAAGCTCTCACGCTGCGGGTTCAGATGATGGTCTATGAGCACCTTCCGGGCCGTGGAGGCCGTCAGGTACGGCTCCAGGGCCTCCGTGCGGGAGAATCCGTTGCAGTCCAGCAGGAAGATGAGGTCGCTCTCGCCAAGGCGGGCCGCGGCGGCTTCCGGCTCCGTGTCCCCGCACAGCAGGGGACAGAACGGGGGGAGGATGAAGCGGAGATTGTCGGGGGGGGAATCCGGCAGGACCAGGACGGCATCCTTGCCGCCGCTATCCCGCAGGAAAAGGGTCAGTGCACCGGTGCAGCCCAAGGCATCGCCGTCCGGGTGCGTATGACCCAGCACGGATACCCGGGAGGCCCCGTCTATGAGCGCCTGGAGCTTTATAAGGCTGTCCTGCGGAATACAATCCATGTTTACAAAACTTTTTGCGTGGGCAAAGTTACAAAATATATTGCTTTTGATAAATGATTTTTCTATCTTTGCGAGAAGTTTTGAAAATTATAAAACACTAAAATAATGAGCAAATCACTTAAAATCATCCTCGAGATTGTTCTGGCAGCCGTTATCGTACTCCTCGCCTGGCTCATCATCAGCAGCGTACAGAAACCTGTCAAGTTCAACAAGGAACTGGACGCCCGTTCCCAGGTTGCGGTTCAGCGCCTCAAGGACATCCGCACCCTCCAGGTGGCTTTCAAGAGCGCCTACGGCCGTTTCTCCCCTACCTTGGACTCCCTCAAGATGTTCTATGAGTCCGGTAAGATGGATATCACCATGCAGATCGGCTCCAACGACGACTCCATCGCCGTTGCCAACACGGAGGCCATCAAGAAGGCCAACAAGAAGCTCAATCCGGCCCAGATGACGGCCAAGCTTCGGGAGGCCTATGAGCAGGGCCAGAAGGTGGTGTTCTCCGAAACCACCCAGATCCCGGTTAAGGACACCCTCTTCACCAGCCGTCCGGACTTCTGCATCGATTCCCTGTACTACATCCCGTTCTCCGGAAAGCAGAAGGTGGAGATGGAATCTGCCATCAAGACCGTTTCCGGTGTCCAGGTCCCGCTGTTCGAAGCCCGCATGCCGTACAAGGCCCTCTGCAAGGGTATGGACAACCAGCTCCGCATCAACAAGGATGCAGAATGCGAGGATCAGAACAGGTATAAAGGCCTGCAGGTAGGTTCCGTGAGCGCTCCTAACAACAACGCAGGTAACTGGGAATAATAGGCCCTATGGACCAGACCCATACATCATTTACAGGAATATCCATTCAAGTTTCCTTGAGTGGATATTCTTTTAAGGTGGCCAGCCCTCAGGAAATCCGCCAGTCGGATTGGATGGGGGCGGAGCGCCTTTTCACCACCCCGGAGTTCCAGCGGCGGTACGACAGAGTGGAAATTTCCCTCCTCACCCCCAAGGTGGCTCTGGTCCCGGATGTGTTCTTCAATCCGGATTCGGTCCGGAAAGCCCTTTCGGAGGTGGTGGCCTTGGAAGAGACGGACAAGGTGGAATGGGTGGAGGTCCCGGATTTTTCTTCCGTCCTGCTGTTTTCCAATTCAATCGGCGAATCCCTTTCCCGGGTCCTGGCCCAAACGGTGTTGCCCGCTTCGGGCAATCCGGTCCGCGTGCTGCCGGAACTGTATTATCTGCTTTCCCTGCTGGAGGCCATCCAGGACTATAATAAGATTGTCGCTTCGTGGATGGACGGCTGGCTGCACCTGGTCATAGCCCAGGGTAAGACGCTCCGCCTGGCCAACGTGTTCCAGGCTCCGGACTTCACCACGGCAGAATACTTCCTTTTCCTGGCCATGAAGCGGCTCCAGCTTAATCCGGAGGTATCCACCGTCTGTTTCCATACGCCGCTCTCCCCGGATGCGGAGATGTCCCTGTACCGCTATTTCAAATCCGTGGTGCAGCTATGAGGATTATCGGCGGCAGGCTGAAAGGGAAAGTGATCCTGCCCCCGGCGGGATACAAGGCACGTCCCACCACGGACTTTGCCAAGGAGGGCCTGTTCAATATCCTGGACAACGAATACGAGTTCGAAGACCTTAAGGTGCTGGACCTCTTTGGGGGCACCGGTTCCATAGCCTTTGAATTCGCCTCCCGCGGCGCCTCCCGCGTCTATTGCGTGGAGATGGCCAGGGAGAACGCCAGTTTCATCAAGAAGGAGTCGGAGCGCCTGGGCCTTTCCAACGTTACCATGGTGCGGGACAACGTCTTTGACTTCCTTCCCATCTGCCACGAGAAATTCGACCTGGTCTTTGCGGATCCGCCCTATGCCCTGGAAGGCCTTGCGGGCCTGCCGGACCTGGTTTTCTCCCTGGACCTGCTGCATCCGGAATGCTACTTCATCCTGGAGCACGGCGGGGAATACAGCTTTACGGAGCATCCGCACTTTGTGAAAGAACGCCATTACGGGCGTGTGCATTTCAGCTTTTTCCAATGATTACCTTTGTCTTAAGCATCCTGGCCCTTATCCTGGGCTACCTCGTGTACGGAAAGTTCGTGGAACGGATGTTCGGCCCGGACCCTTTCCGTAAGACCCCGGCCATAGAAAAGGCCGACGGGGTGGACTTCATCGCCATGCCCACCTGGAAGGTGTTCATGATCCAGTTCCTTAACATTGCGGGAACCGGACCCATCTTCGGCGCCATCATGGGCGCCAAATTCGGCCCGTCCAGCTACCTGTGGATAGTGCTGGGCTGCATCTTTGCGGGAGCAGTGCACGACTACCTCAGCGGCATGCTCTCCGTCCGGCACGGGGGCGCCAGCCAGCCGGAGCTGGTGGGCACCTATCTGGGGAAACGGACCAAGAATGTGATGCTGGTCTTCTCCGTGCTGCTGCTGGCCATGGTGGGTGCCGTGTTCGTATACTCGCCGGCCCTCATCCTGGGAGATATCGCCGGAGACGGCGGCCAGGCGTCCATCATGATCTGGATAGGGGTCATCTTCCTCTATTATATTGTGGCCACCCTCCTGCCCATCGACAAGATTATCGGCCGCATCTATCCCCTCTTTGCGGTGGCGCTGCTGTTCATGGCGGCCGGCCTGCTGGTGTGCCTGCTGGTCAAGTGGCCTTCCCTGCCGGAGCTTTGGGACGGACTGGGCGGATGGACCCAGAAGACAGGCATTGCCGACCAGCCCATCTTCCCCTGCCTGTTCATCACCATCGCCTGTGGTGCCATTTCCGGTTTCCATGCCACCCAGAGCCCGCTTATGGCCCGCTGCATCAAGAACGAGCAGCTGGGGCGTCCGGTATTCTACGGCTCCATGATCACGGAAGGCCTGGTAGCCCTGGTGTGGGCCGCGGTGGCCTCCTGGTTCTTCTTTGATGGCGGTGCCGCGGAAGTGGGGGCATCGACCGGCGCCGCAGCGCCTGCCGTGGTAACTGCCGTTTCCAAGAGCTGGCTGGGCACCCTGGGCGGTATCCTGGCCCTGCTGGGCGTGGTGGCGGCCCCCATCACTTCCGGCGATACGGCCTTCCGCAGCGCCCGGCTCATCATAGCCGATTTCCTCCACCTGGAGCAGAAGAGCTTGGCCAAACGCCTGTACATTGCCGTGCCGCTCTTTGTGGCCTCCGCCCTGCTGCTGTGGTACAACATCGCCGATGCCAACGGCTTCAACGTCATCTGGCGATACTTCGGCTGGAGCAACCAGACCCTGGCCGTGTTCACGCTTTGGACCATTACCGTGTATCTGGTTAAGAAGAAGGGCGGCCTGTGGTATCTGGTCACCCTGCTTCCGTCCCTGTTCATGACGGCCGTCTGCACCACTTTCATCCTGGTGGACAAGGTGGGATTCGGCCTTCCCGCCGCATCGGCTCCCTGGATTGGCCTGGGAATCTTTGCACTTTCGGCAATTTTGTTCTATATTTGGAAAAACACTAAATACTATGCTTGACAAAGAACGCGGGCTGTACGTTGCCCACAGTGAGAACGGACCGCTTTCCCTGGTGGGGAAGATGGTCAATCGGCACGGACTCATAGCCGGAGCCACCGGTACCGGTAAAACTGTCACCCTGCAGGTGCTGGCGGAAACCTTCTGCCAGGCCGGCGTGCCTTGCTTCATGGCCGATATGAAGGGAGACCTCAGCGGTATCTCCCAGGTGGGCAGGCTTTCCGGCTTCATAGAGAAGCGCCTGCCGGAGTTCGGCATAGAGAATCCGCAGTTCCAGAGCTGTCCCGTGCGTTTCTTTGACGTTTACGGGGAACAGGGGCATCCCATGCGCTCCACCATCTCCCGCATGGGACCAGAGATGCTGGGCCGCCTGATGGACCTCAACGAAACGCAGACCGGCGTCCTCAACATCGTCTTCAAGATTGCCGATGATAACGGCCTGCTGCTCATAGACCTCAAGGATCTGAGGGCCATGCTCAATTTCGTGGGACAGAACGCTGCAGAATATACCACCCAGTACGGCTATGTGACATCGGCTTCCATCGGCGCCATCCAGCGGGCGCTGCTGGCCCTGGAGAACCAGGGAGCGGAGAAATTCTTCGGCGAGCCGGACTTCGACATTTACGACCTCCTGCAGTGCGAGGGCAGAAAGGGCATCATGAACGTGCTGGCGGCAGACCGCCTCATGCTTCAGCCCAAGCTCTATTCCACCTTCCTGCTGTGGCTGCTCAGCGAACTGTATGCCACCCTGCCGGAAGTGGGCGATATGGACCTGCCCAAGCTGGTGTTCTTCTTCGACGAAGCCCATATGCTCTTCGAAGGTACTTCCAAGGCCCTCACGGACAAGATCGAACAGGTTATCCGTCTCATCCGTTCCAAGGGTGTGGGTATCTATTTCGTTACCCAGAGTCCCACGGACATCCCGTCCGACATCCTGGGCCAGCTGGGCAACCGCGTCCAGCATGCCTTGCGTGCGTATACCCCCAAGGACCAGAAGGCCGTGAAAGTGGCGGCCGAAACCTTCCGCGCCAACCCTTCCTTCAACACCTACGATACGCTGCTGGAACTGGGAACCGGCGAGGCCCTGGTATCCTTCCTGGACGAAAAGGGTACGCCCGCCATCGTGGAGCGCGCCAAGATCCTGTTCCCCCTGAGCCAGATCGGCGCCATCACGGAGGACCAGCGGGCCGAACTAATCAAGCGCAGCCGTCTCTATGGCCGGTACGACCATCCCATCGACAGGGAGAGTGCGTACGAGATTATTGTAGCCGCCACCCAGGAGGCCGAAAAGCAGAAGGCCGCCATCGAGGCCGAGGAAGCCGCCGAGCGCCAGCGGATAGAGGAGGCCAAGCAGGCTGCCATAGAGGCCAAGGAGCAGGCCCGCCTGGCCAAGGAGGCGGAAAGGGAAGCCGCCCGTGTGGCCAAAGAACAGGAAAAGCTGGAGAAAGAGCGTGCCAAGAAAGCCAAGAACAGCATCGCTTCCAAGGTGCTTAAGAGCGTGATAACCGCCGTTACGGGCGTTGCCGCCGCCGCTGCGGCCGATGCCGTTACCGGCAAGATCACCGGTACCAAGAAGAAGAGCACCACTTCCACGGGCAAGAAGGCGGTTACCAAAGCCACCCGCAGTGCTACCAATACCCTTACCAAGGAGCTTACCCGCTCCATCCTGGGTAACCTGATTAAGTAAAGGCTCTGTCTGTATACGATTACAGGCCTTTGGCCTTGGCCTCGTCCCAGACGGCATCCATCTGGGCAAGGCTGAGGTCGCTGAATCTGAGGCCTTTCCGGAGGGTCTGTTCCTCCAGGTAGGTGAAGCGGCGGCGGAACTTTTCGCTGCTGCGGTTCAGGGCCACTTCCGGATCCACGCCATAGAGGCGGGCTGCGTTAATCACCGTGAAAAGGAGATCTCCGAACTCGCCTTCAATCTTGGCGGGATCGGCACTTTCGCAGGCTTCGTTCACCTCTCCCACCTCCTCCTGGACCTTGTTCCAGACGTCTTCCTTCTTTTCCCAGTCGAAGCCGCAGCCACGGGCTTTTTCCTGCATGGCCAGGGCCTTCAGCAGGGCAGGCATGGCCTGGGGTATACCGGACATCACGCGTTTGTTGCCGCCTTTTTCCTTGGCTTTCACCAGTTCCCAGGTATCGGCTATCTCCTTGGCGGTAGTCTCTTTCCCGGCCTCCGGGCCAAAGACGTGGGGGTGGCGGAAGACCATCTTGTCGCAGATCTTGTTGATGCTGTCGGCAATGTCAAAGGCGCCTTCTTCCTGGCCGATCCGGGCATAGAACACCATGTGATACAGCAGGTCTCCAATCTCCTTGGCCGTGGCCTGGCGGTCTCCGGCCATGATGGCGTCGCTGAGTTCATAGACCTCCTCTTCCGTGAGGCGCCGGATGGATTCGAAAGTCTGTTCGGCGTTCCAGGGGCATTTTTCCCTGAGCTGGTCCATTATATCCAGCAATCGGCCGAAAGCCTGTATCTTTTCTTCGCGTGTATGCATAATATTCACTGTTTGACCTGCAAATATACAAAGAATATAACTATCTTTGCCACTCCATATGAGCACGAAGCCTTTCATATCGGCCCAGGAGGCCGTGCGTGTGGTGCGGAGCGGGGACCATATCCACCTCTCCAGCATCGCCAGCGTTCCGCACATCCTCATTGAGGCGCTGTGCGCTCGGGAGGATTTGAAGGACTTGCATTTCCATCATTTCCATACGGAAGGTCCGGCGCCCTATGCCGCAGGAGGCCGCTTCTTTGACCAGGGCTTCTTCGTGGGCCCCAATGTGCGCGCCTATGTGGGGGAGGGACTGGCCGATTACATTCCCGCCAACCTCTTTGAGAGCCAGCTGATGTACCGCACGGGGGCGCTGCCCTGCGATGTGGCTATGGTGCAGGTGTCGGAACCGGTGGACGGGATGGTTTCCCTGGGAACCTCGGTAGACTGCTCCGTGGCGGCCCTGGAAGTGGCCCGGGAGCGCATTGCCGTGGTGAATCCTAACGTGCCCTTTGCCTATGGGGACCTTATCCCCTTGGAGCGTTTTACGGCGCTTGTGAGGGGCGACAGCCCGCTTATCACCAAGACTTATTCGGAGCCATCGGCCATAGATGAGGAGATAGGGCGGCACTGCGCGGAACTGATCCCGGACGGAGCCTGCCTGCAGATGGGTATCGGCGCCATGCCCAATGCCATCTGCGCCTGCCTGGACGGTCACAGGCATCTGGGACTCCATACGGAGATGTTCTCGGACGGTGCCCTGGCGTTAATCAGAAAAGGCGTTATCGACGGCTCCTGCAAGGCCATCGACCAGGGAAAGATTGTAGCCTCTTTCCTCCTGGGTTCGCAGGCGGTGTACGATTTCATCGGCCGGAATCCCGCCGTCCAGATGCGGGACATCGCCTATACCAACGACCCGCGTGTGATTTCCCGCAATCCGGGGATGGTCTCCATCAATTCGGCCATCGAGATAGACCTCACCGGGCAGGTGTGTGCCGATTCCATCGGAGAGCGCATCTACTCCGGTGCCGGCGGCCAGCTGGACTTCGTTCGCGGCGCCAAGCTTTCCAAAGGCGGCAAGGCCATCATCGCCCTGGCAGCCCGTACCGGCAAGGGCCTTCCCAAGATTGTCCCCACGCTCAAAGGCGGCGCCGGCGTGGTAACCCCCCGGGCCGATGTCCAGTGGGTGGTTACGGAGTATGGTGCCGTGAACCTTTACGGAAAATCCCTCCAGGAACGCGCCCGGCTGCTCATCTCCATCGCCCATCCCGAGGACCGCGAGTCCCTGGAACGCGCCGCTTTCGCCCGCTTCGGGGCCCATTGGCGGTAGGTTAAAACACCATATTCAGCGCGGCACTCTGGGCCCGCTGGCTGTGGGCGGCGTTCATCTTGCCGAAGTTCCACTTCACGCCAAAGAGGATGTATCGGCCCATGATGAGCCGGTAACTGTCTTCCTCGTAGTTGGCCGTGACGGTATGCGTGAGGTTCCGGGTCTGATTGAGGATATCCTGGCACTTGATACTCAGGTTAAACGCGCCGATGTTTTTGGAAATCTCTGCGTTCCACTGCCATTCGGGCTGGCCGTAACCGGCCGCATAGCCGCTGTAAAGGACATAGGCCAGGTCTGTAATGAACTCAAATTCCTTTTTGGTGGTATAGGACCCGCGGGCGGTGAAACGGGTATCCAGCGTATTCATGTTGGCGGTGGGATCCAGGGAATAGCGGGCGATGCGTCCCTGCGAAGAGGCGCCCACGGCGAACGAATAACGGTCCTGGTTGAACCGGATCTGAAAACTGGCCGATGGGTTGAAGGAATGGGTATGACTCTCTTCAAAACCGCTTTGTCCACTGTAGAAACGGCTGCCGGATTCATCGCCCCAGAAATCCCGCATGAAGGCGGCATAATCGAATTGCTCGTTGTCCCAGCCGGGGAGGGTGGTCCGGGTCTGGTAAGAGAGCGACGATGTATAGGTGGCCGATGCTCCCAGGACCAGAGACCAGTTTTTCTTTGCATCCAGCGGGGTTGTATAGCTGGAAGAGAAGGAAAGGTTGGCGCTGGGCTTACGGATATTCACAGGGACGGAATACAGGATGCCGTCGGCATTGTACCACTGGGCCGAGCTGATGGCATGGGTGCGGACGGTAGCGCTCAGAAACGCCATGAACGAGGAGAAGCGCTCCCGGTTGCTGCGGTTCCAGTTCAGATAAGCCGTCGTGTATCCATAAGGCTTCAGATGTATGTTTCCTACGGACAGGCGGGAAGGATTGGCGATACTGGGCACCGTGGACATCTGGGAAGAGGAAGCCTGCTGGCTGGAGCCCTGTACCTGGATGGTAATCCTGTCCTTGTCCTTGCTATGCTGGAAACGGATATAGGGAGCTAAGAACCAGTTCCACTCGCCGGCCCCCGTGGTTTCCGACATATTGTAGCTCTTGGAATAGACTTCATTGAGCATACCGTCCACATTGGCACCCAAAGTGAGCCAGGTGCCGTCACTGAACTTGTACTGCGCAGTGAGCCGGTAACTCTGTTCGCCCGTATTGGATTTGCGTTCCGAAGAATAATAATCATTATGCCCCGAAGCATCCGAAGCGTCGCGGATATTGCTGGAACGGGAGAAGTCCAACATGGCAGAGGCGGCCAGCGTCCATTTGTCTCCTATGGGTTCCGTATACTGGAGCCGGGAATAAACCTGATAGGACTGGCCGGCAGATAGATAATGCAGGTCCTGGATCTCCTCGTGGAAATCCGTAAGCATCTTGGAAAATACATCGCTATCCCCGTCGCTGCCGGAATAATAGCCGTCCAGGCTGAGAAACAGGCTGCGCCCTTTCTTTCCACCCAGTTCACGGAAGGAGATATCGCCGCTCAGATCCACCGTTTTCTGGTCTGTAAGGGAGCGGGTGGCGCCTTCCGTCCTGTTCAGGGCACTCTCTCCCCGGAAGGTTTCGGAAGTATTGGTTTTGTAGGTGTCGGTCCTGCCGTACTGGAAAACCGGCCGGAAATGGAACCAGACCTTTCCCTCTTCCTTCTGCAATTCCATGTTGCCTGTAACGGAATGGGCATACTGCCGTCCCCTGTCTTCCGTTGTGGTGAGCAGGTTTTCCCCATCCAGATAACTTGTCCGGCTGGAGAGGGTTCCGGAATCCGTATCCGTATATTTATAGTCGGCGCCGACTGTGGTTTCCACGTCTTTGATGCGGGAGGTGTTGGCGTTGAAACCCAGCTGAGAGGCCGTGGTCAGCCCCTGGTCCGACGAGGAGAGCACTTCTCCGTCACCGCTGACGACCACGAAGACGCTATTGGAGTCCATCACATTCTGCCCGTTGGCTATCACGGTGAGCTGGTCCTTCTCCCCATAGGCCGATAGCAGGGCATTAAGGTTATAAAGCAACCCCCTGTCGGCCTGCATAGGGTCGTCCGGATCTTTGCCGATATCGGCTCCCGCCTTTATTCCCACGTTGCCAAACCAGCCTTTTTCGTATTCCTTCTTAAGCGCGACGTCCAGAACCTTTTCCCGCTGGCCGTCCTGGAGGCCGGTGGCGCGGGTAGCCTCCGACTCCCGGTCTATCACGCGGATCTTGTCCACCACGGCCGCCGGAAGGTTGTTCAGGGCCGTACTCTGGTCGTCAAAGAAGAACGTCCGGCCTCCCACGGTGAGCTGGTCAATCTCCTCTCCGTTGAACTTCACCTTACCTTCCTCAGTAATCTCCATACCCGGCATCCGCTGCAGGAGGTCCTTGAGCATGGCATTGGCCCCCACCCGGAAGGAGGAGGCGTTGAACTCTACCGTATCTTTCTTCACCACGATGGGATTACCCACATCCGTTACCGTGGCGGCCTGCAGGAACAGCGGGTCCTGTTGCAGGAGCAGGGTGCCCATATCCACCTCCCGCTCCCGGAAATAACGTTCCTTCGCGATGGGCTTGTATCCCATCATCTCTATATGGAATACATAATTGCCGAAAGGCACTTCGTCCAGTTTGGCCTCTCCCTTGGCGTCACTGAGGGTGAAGTTGGTAATGGTGGTATCCTTGGCGGGAATCACATACACGGAGGCGAAGGGAACGGGCTCCCGGGTGAGCGAATCCAGTACCGTGACCGTGATTTCACTCATCCGGTCCTGGAACACGTTGTCGTTTATGATAAAAACCTGCGCCCGGGACGGAATGACGAACCCGAGCAGCAGGAGTATGACCGAGAATAATCTGTATCTCACTTGTTTCCGTTTTTGAAAGCCGTGCTTTCGCTGCAACAATCGCGCCGGAAACAGCTAAATCCTGGGCTTCTGGACAACGCGTATTACCAGTGAGATGAAAAAGACGATGAGGCCGTACAGGACGGGAATCATGGCCACCTTCAGGCCGCCGCAAATCACGGCCTGGCTCACATCTCCTATCATCTGGATGGCATCACAGGCCTGGACGAAGCCCAGCAGCGTAGCGAAAACACCAGTTACCAGCCCTCCGAGGCCGATTTCCTTTACCCACTTGGGGGCCTTCCAGGCAGCGATGAACAGGCCGATGAGGAAAAGGGTGATGATGATCATGAAACCCATCCCGCCTTCAACGAATACGCGGGCGATGGAGAAGCCCGGACGGGTGTAGGTTTCCGGCTGGGCCACGCCCAGGGAATCCACAACATACATGATTTCTTCTTTCATGGCAAAACGATTTTTTGGTTTGCTGCAAAGATACGGCAGGAGGCCTGTATTTTCCAAAGATGAATCCCACTGCAAGGGTGTCAAAACCCACTGCAGGGCTTCCGGGCTTGCATACGCGAGGGTTTTTACCTATTTTTGTGACGGAATGAGAATCGCTTTGCGCATAGGATACTGGCTTTTCGCCATCGCCCTTCTGGCCGCCATCCTGGTGAGCCTGGACTACACTTTGTCCCAGGCGGTGCTCATCGGCCTGGTGTTCTGCCCCTGCGCGCTGGCGCTGGAATACCTGATGCCCAAGGCCCGGAGGCCTGTGGACAAGGTGTATCTTTCCCTGGCAGTGCTGCTGTCCATCGTACTGCTCATCCTGGTGCTGCACCAGTGTGTCTGGACCACCCTCACCCAGTACGGTGCCCATCTGCCGGAGAAGGAAGTGCCCCCGATGCTCATCAACCCGGCCTTCCTGGGCCTCATCCTCACGGTGCTCTCCATCGGCGATTTTTATTGGGCCAGATGGATAGGCCGGCGCTATAAAGCCAAGGACCGCAGCGTCACCTTCTTCTCCGAGCGCCGGAGCATCACGCTACCCCTGGCCGATATCCTCTATATCGAGTCCAACGACACGGAAGTGCGCATTGTCACCGCCTCCGGGGAATCCTACCGGAACAAAACCGGCATCAGCCAGTGGGGGAATCTGCTGGGCGAGGATTTCCTCCGCATCCACCGCTCGTACCTGGTACGGGCCGATGCCGCCACGCTCATATCGGCCGATACCGTGAGCGTGGGCGAGGTCCAGTTACCCGTTTCCCGCAAGTACAGGGAAAGTATTTATTCGTGCTTGGCCAAACGTTCCCAGGCCAGTTCCTCCCATTTGGTGCCGGGCCGGCCGTAGTTGGCATAGGGGTAGATGGAAATACCGCCGCGGGGGGTGAAGAAACCGGTGACTTCCAAGTATTTGGGATCCATCAGTTTCACCAGGTCCTTCATGATGGTGTTCACGCAGTCCTCGTGGAAGTCTCCGTTGGAACGGAAGCTGAACAAATAGAGTTTCAGGGATTTGGACTCTACCATCCGCTTGTCCGGGACGTAGCCGATACGGATTTCGGCAAAGTCCGGCTGGCCCGTGATGGGGCAGAGGGTGGTGAATTCCGGGCAGTTGAAACGCACCCAGTAGTCGTTTTCGGGATGCTGGTTCTCAAAGGTCTCCAGCACTTCCGGAGCGTAGGTCTGGCTGTAGACGCTCTGGCGTCCCAAAGCCTGCAGTTCTGAACGGTCCCTTGCCATATTATTCCTCCTCCCCGGCTTCTTTAAGACGTTCTGCGTTCTCTGCAATCTGGAGCTGGTCTATGCACTCCTGGATGTCGCCGTCCATGAAGACGGGCAGGTTATACATGCTCCAGCCGATGCGGTGGTCCGTCACGCGGCCCTGCGGATAATTATAGGTGCGGATCTTGGCGCTGCGGTCTCCGGTGCTCACCATGGTCTTGCGCTTGGCGGCAATGCCGTCCAGGTACTTCTGGTGCTCCATATTGTACAGGCGGGTACGGAGCTCTTCCATGGCGCGGTCCAGGTTCTTGAGCTGGGAGCGCTCTTCCTGGCACTGCACTACGATGCCGGAAGGGATATGGGTAAGGCGGACGGCCGAATAGGTGGTATTCACCCCCTGTCCGCCGGGGCCCGAAGCGCAGAAGAGGTCCTTCCGGATATCGGCCGGATTCAGTTCGATATCAAATTCTCCGGCTTCCGGGAAAACGGCTACGGAGGCGGCCGATGTCTGGATGCGGCCCTGGGTTTCCGTCTGGGGCACGCGCTGCACGCGATGCACGCCGGATTCGTACTTCATTACGCCGTATACGCCGTCCTGGGTGCTGGAGAGTTTGAACACAATCTGCTTGTAGCCGCCGGAGGTGCCGGGCGCCTGGTCCGTGATTTCCAGCTTCCAGCCGCGACGCTCCGCAAAGTGCTGATACATGCGGAAGAGGTCTCCGGCAAAGATGGCCGCTTCGTCGCCGCCGGTGCCGCCGCGGATTTCCACCATGGCGTTCTTGCTGTCGTCCGGATCGGCCGGAATGAGGAGGAGCTTGATGTTCTGCTCCATTTCCGGGAGCTTGGGTTCAATGTCCGCAATCTCTTCCCGGGCCATTTCCCTAAGGTCCTCGTCCTTCTCGTTCATGAGGATGTCCTTGGCCTGCGAGAGTTCCTCCACCAGCCTCTTGTATTCCAGGCCGGCGGCGATGATGGGCTGCAGCTCCTTGTAGTCTTTGTTGAGCTGGACGAACTTCTTCATATCCGCAATCACTTCCGGGTCTGCGAGTTGCTGCTCCAGCTTCTTGTATTTATCCTGAAGGCTCAGCACCTTCTCCAACAGCGTATTCTCTGCCATAGCAAATTGTATTTCAGTCTGCAAAGATAATGATTTTCTGCGTATTTACAGGTATGTTTGTCCAGTATGAGCTTTTCTTCAGGTTCTGGTGGACGATCCGGATGGAAATTCCGGAATAATCTGTAACTTTGAGGAAAACTAACCGCCATCATGCCCAGGCGCACCGGCATATTCTCTTTTTTCGCTTCCCTGTACCGGGACGGGTTCCGGAACATGACCTGGGGAAAGCCTCTGGTGTGGCTTATTGTGCTAAAACTTATCATCCTCTTCGCCATCCTTCGCGTTTTCTTCTTCAAGCCGGCCATGAAGGGCCTCTCGGACCAGCAGAAGAGCGAGGCGGTGGGCGCCGCCCTCACGAAATCTCATAACCCAGATACATTAGAACTATTAACTGATTAATACTATGGACGTGGTAATCTGGTCGCGGATCCAGTTCGCGATGACGGCAGCCTATCACTGGCTGTTTGTGCCCCTCACCCTGGGCCTGGCCCTGGTGATGGCGGTAATGGAGACCCTCTATGTGGTAAAAAAGGATGAGTTCTGGAAGAAGACCGCCCAGTTCTGGATCAAACTTTTTGCCATCAACTTCGCCGTGGGCATCGCCACGGGCATCATCCTGGAATTCGAATTCGGCACCAACTGGAGCAATTATTCCTGGTTCGTGGGCGATATGTTCGGCGCGCCGCTGGCCATCGAAGGCATCCTGGCCTTCTTCATGGAAGCCACTTTCTTCGCCGTGATGTTCTTCGGCTGGAATAAGGTTTCGCCCAAATTCCACCTGGCTTCCACCTGGCTCACCGGCATCGGCGCCACCATATCGGCCTACTGGATCCTGGTGGCCAACGGCTGGATGCAGAACCCCGTGGGCACCACCTTCAATCCGGACACCGTCCGGAGCGAGATGGCATCGGCCGCGGCATTCTGGGAGGTGATCACCAACCCTGTGGCCGTGAGCAAATTCTGCCACTCCGTAACCAGCGGCTGGGTTACCGGCGGCATCTTTGTGGTGGGCGTGAGCGCCTGGTACCTGCTCAAGAGGCGGCATGTGGAATTTGCCCGCAAGAGTATGCTGGTGGGCGCCATCGTGGGCCTGGTGGGTTCCGGGGCGGTTATGCTCTCCGGCGACTCCTCCGGCGTGCACGCGGCGGAATTCCAGCCGATGAAGCTGGCCGCGGCCGAAGGCCTGGAGGACGGTGGCAACGGCGCCGCCTTCACCATCGTCCCGGGCATCAAGATCCCGCATATGCTGTCGCTGCTGGCCACCCATGACTGGAACGGCTATGTGCCCGGCATCAACGACATCCTTAACGGCTACACGGACAACGAGGGCCATGTAATCCCCTCCGTGGCCGAAAAGATGGAGATGGGCCGGAAGGCGCTGGATGCCCTGGCCGTCTACCGCAGCACCGAGGATCCCGCCGTCAGGGCCGATGCGCTGGAAGTGCTGAATGCCAACGTCCAGTATATGGGTTACGGCCATCTGGAGAAGGCGGAAGACGTGGTTCCGCCGGTGGGCGTGGTTTTCTGGGCCTTCCGCCTTATGATCGGCCTGGGCATGCTCATAGCCCTGGTGCTGCTGCTGGTGCTCATTGCCATCTGGAAAGATAAACTGGGAGCTTGGAAGTGGCTCCTTTGGGCTGCCATCGTATGCATCCCGCTGGTGTATATCTGCGGCCAGAGCGGCTGGGTTGTGGCCGAAGTAGGCCGTCAGCCCTGGACCATCCAGGGCCTCCTGCCGGTGAACGTGGCCATCTCCAGCCTCAGCGCCGGCGCCGTGAAGACCACCTTCTTCATTTTCCTGGCGGTCTTCGCCCTCTTCCTTGCCATCGAGATCCGGATCCTGGTCCGGGCCATCGGCAAGGGTCCCGAAGTTGAACCCGAAAACATCTAAGCCATGACTTACGAATTCTTACAGAACTATTGGTGGGTCCTGATCGCCCTCCTGGGCGGTCTGCTGGTGGCCCTGATGTTTGTCCAGGGTGCCAACCTGCACCTGGGGAACCGTGCCCTGAACGATACGCAGAAGCGCATGGTCCTCAATTCCACCGGCCGGAAGTGGGAACTCACCTTCACCACGCTGGTCACCTTCGGCGGCGCCTTCTTCGCCTCCTTCCCGCTATTCTACAGCACCAGCTTCGGCGGCGCCTACTGGGTGTGGGTGCTGCTCCTGCTCTCCTTCGTCTTCCAGGCCGTGGCCTACGAGTTCCAGCACAAGAAGGGAAACCTGTTGGGAGTTAAAGGCTTCCGAGTGGCCCTTATGGCTAACGGCCTGCTGGCTCCCTTCCTGGTGGGAACGGCCGTGGGCACATTCTTCACGGGTTCCGACTTTACGGTGAACAAGGTGGCCATCACGGATCCGTCGGCCCCGGTCATAAGCACCTGGGGAAATAACTGGCACGGCCTGGAGGCCCTGGGCCAGTACCATGCGGTACTGCTGGGGGTTACGCTGATGTTTCTGGCCGCCATCCTGGGGGCGTTGTATATCCTGAACAACGTGGACGACGAAACCATCCGGGCGCAGATGCGCCGGAGCATCAAGATGTCCATCGGCCCGTTCCTTGTCGCCTTCCTTTTCTGGACGGCCATCCTGTTTGCCCGGCAGGGTTACGCCGTTACCCCGGACCAGGTGGTCTATCTGGAACCGTTCAAGTACTGGCACAATTTACTGGCCATGCCCGTTGTGCTGGTGATGCTGCTCTCCGGCGTGGTGCTGCTGCTCTACAGCCTCTACCTGGGGGCCTTCAGCAAGTCCCTCAAGGGCATTTGGTTCGCCATGCCGGGTACGGTACTGGTGGTCATGAGCGTGTTCTTCCTTGCCGGTTTCAACGGTACGGCCTACTATCCCTCCTGCACAGACCTCCAGAGCTCCCTTACGCTGGACAACAGCTGCTCCAGCTTTTTCACGCTCAAGGTAATGGCCTGTGTATCGCTCTTAATCCCGTTTGTAGTTGCCTACATCGCGTACGCCTGGCGTGCGATGGACCGCAAGAAGATTACGGAGGAAGAAATAAGTTCTGGGGAGAACAAGTATTAGCGCTGAACCGCCGCCAGGGTAATCCGGGCCTGGGCGCAGCGTTTGCCACCAACCGAAAGGGCGGCCTCACTTACGTAGAGGCTGCCTTTTTGTTCCAGGAGGGTGCAGACCACTTCGCATTCGTCCCCGGGATGGACGGAGCCGCGGAATTTGACGGCATCCAGGCTGCGGTACACCATAAGATTTTGGGCAAAGGCTTCCGGAAACAGCTGGAAACAGGCCTGGGCCATGATTTCGCAGAGGATGACGCCCGGGACGATGGGATGGCCCGGGAAGTGACCCTGGCAGAACCACGGGTCCTCCGGGATGCGGTAGCGGGCGCGGGCGCTGCCATCGGCCTCCAGGGAAGTGCTGTCCAGCAGCAGCATGGGCTCCCGGTGGGGGAGTATCTGTTTGATTTCTTCCCGCGTCATCCCTTATAAGGCCTGAAGGCGATGCAGGCGTTGTGTCCGCCGAAGCCGAAGGAATCCGAGATGCCCAGGGTGAGGTCCGTCTTCACGGCCACGTTGGGCGTATAGTCCAGGTCGCATTCCGGGTCCGGGCAGTCCAGGTTGATGGTGGGCGGGCAGATGCCTTCCTTGAGGGCCATCACCGTGGCGATGGCTTCCGCCGCGCCGGCGGCGCCGAACATGTGGCCGGTCATGGATTTGGTGGAGGAGATGTGGGCCTTGTAGGCATAGTCTCCCAGGGCCACCTTGTAGGCCAGGGTTTCGGCCACGTCGTTCAGCTTGGTGCCTGTTCCGTGGGCGTTGATATAGAGGTTGTCACGGGAGGCGTCGAAGCCGGCTTCCGTGAGGGCGTCCCGGATGGACTGGGCCTGGGTGCTGCCGTCCGGACGGGGGGCGGTGGCGTGGAAGGCGTCGCAGGTGTTGCCGTAGCCCACCATTTCTCCGTAGATGGTGGCCCCGCGCTCCAGGGCGTGGTCCAGGGATTCCAGGATGAGCACGGCGGCGCCGTCACCCATCACGAAGCCCTGGCGGTTGGCGTTGAAAGGCAGGGAAGAATAGGCGGGGTCCGTTGCCCTGGTGAGGGCCTTGGCGTTGAAGAAACCCGCTACGCCGATGGGGATGGAGGCATGCTCCGCTCCGCCGGCGATGATGGCATCGGCATACCCGTGCCGGATGGCGCGGAAGGCCTCGCCGATGCAGTGCGAGGAGGTTGCGCAGGCCGTCACGATATCCAGGCAGGGTCCCTTGGCCTGGTGCTTGATGGCAATGTGGCCGGCGGCGATATTGGAGATCATGGTGGCGATGAACAGCGGGGAAATCCACTGTCCGGTGGGGTCTTCGATCATCTTCTGCGTCTCGCGGTACTGGACCTCGAAGCCGCCGATGCCGGAACCCACGTACACGCCCAGGCGGAAAGGGTCTATGTTGGAGCCCTCGCCTTCGGTCTGAAGGCCGGACTGCTTCATGGCCTGCCAGGCGGCGGCCATGGCATACAGGGTGAAGTTGTCCTGCTTGCGGATGAACGGCTTCTCCATGCCGAACTTTTCGGCGTCAAAGTCATTCACCTTGCCGGCGAAAGTGACGGGCATGTCCTTGAAGGCTTCCACGTAATGGATGCCGCATACGCCGCTAATGAGGTTCTTCCAAAAAGTATCCAAATCCTGGCCGATGCAGGAAATCACGCCCATGCCGGTAACAACCACTCTCTTGGGTTCCATAATCTATTCTCCTATCAAATCTTTTGCACCGGCGAGCAGCCTTTCCGCTCCGCCGATGATATCGTTAACAATTTCTTCCGCCGTCTCTTCCCTGCGGATGAGCCCGGCTGCTTCGCCTGCGAGGAAGCTGCCGCCGGCAAGGTCTCCGTCAAAGACCGCCTTCCGCACGGAACCAGTGCCGAAGGCCCTGAGCTCATCGGCCTGAACGGCAGGGTTCGCCTCCATCTGGGCGAATTTCTTGGTAAAGGGCGTCTTCAGGGCCCTTACAGCGTCTCCTAAACGCTTGCCCGTGACCATGGTACCCAGGTCGCCGGCCTTGATGAGGCGCTCCTTGTACGTGGGATGCACCTTGCACTCACGGGCCACCAGGAAGCGGGTTCCCACCTGTACGCCGCAGGCTCCCAGCATAAAGGCCGCCGCAGCGCTGCGCCCGTCGAAGATGCCGCCGGCCGCCAACACCGGAATCTCCACTGCATCCACCACTTGCGGCACCAGCGCCAGGGTGTGCACGTTCCCGATGTGGCCGCCCGATTCGGCCCCTTCCGCTATTACGGCCGTGGCGCCCAGCTCCTGCATTTTGAGGGCATAGGCCACCGAGGCTACCACGGGAATCACCTTGATGCCGGCCGCCTTCCATTTCTCCATGTACGGAGCCGGGATGCCGGCACCAGTGGTTACTACGCCCACGCCTTCTTCCACCACCACATCGGCCACTTCCGCGGCGTCCGGCGCAGCCAGCATGATATTCACGCCGAAGGGTTTACGGGTAAGTTCCCGGGCCTTCCGGATCTCTGCGCGCACAACATCGGCCCCTCCCTGGATGGAGGAGATGATGCCCAGGCCTCCGGCTTCGGAGACTGCGGCGGCAAGGCGCCCGTCGGCAATCCAGGCCATTCCGCCCTGGAAGATGGGTTTCTCGATGCCCAGTATGCTGCAGAGAGCGCTCTTAATCATTACTTTCTGTTCCGTTTCCTCCTTTCACGCACACGGTACGCGCTTTCCACCATCAGCTGGTCCTGGAAGCAGCCGCGGGCTGCCAGCAGGTTGCAGATGCAGATGATAAGCGGGAAGATTACCGTCCACTTGAATACCGGTCCCTCGAATGTGAAGTACATCCAGGCCAGCCAGGCTTGCATGCCCAGGGCCACGATGGCGCTCAGGACCGCCAGCCGCATTTGCAGGATCCGGTTCTTGTATACTATGAGCGAGAGCGCAATCATGCAGGAAAGGATGCCCAGCAGGATGGCGAAGTACGGACGCTGCAGCTGCAGGTAGGTGACTTTAACCATTCCGTCCGGGTCTGCCACCGTATAGGCGGTCCCTGCCAGCAGCGCGATGGCCAGCGCCATGGATATCATCAGGTATAGTGTTTGGATGCGTTGCCACATAACATCAATTCATAATAATTTACAAAGATACATACTTTTTTGTAAATTTGTAAACTTGATGCCCCACAGGCTCTATGCACGGAACTATGACACCACTGGAATCTTTGTTCAAAAAACACTTTGGCAGTGCCCCTCAAAGGGTACAGGCCCTTTGCGGATCGGCCAGCCACCGGCGGTATTTCCGCCTGTGGGGGGACGGTTTTTCCGTCATCGGCGTAGAAGGGACGGATCCGGACGAGAATCGCGCTTTCCTTACCCTGGACCGGCATTTTGCCTCCAAGGGCATCCGGGTGCCCTCCGTTTTGGCCGAAGAGGGGCTTTGCTATCTGCAGGAAGACCTGGGCGGGGACAGTCTCTTTGACGTAGCCGTGGCCGGAGGGCGTTTTGATGAAGACCTCCTTTGCGCTACCATGGCGGCCCTCCCCAAGATCCAGGTGGAGGGGGCCCGGGGCCTTGACTGGAACGTCTGCTATCCCCAGCCTTCCTTCGACGGGCGTATGGTGGACTTTGACCTCAACTACTTCAAATACGACTACTTGAAACTCACGGGTGCGGAATTCAACGAGATCCGTCTCCAGGAGGATTTTGACAGTTTAAAGGCCGATTTGCTGGCGGAGCCGTCGGAAACCTTCCTGTACAGGGACTTCAATGCCAGGAACGTGATGGTGAAGGACGGGGAACCTTGGTTCATAGACTTCCAGGGCGGCCGCCGCGGCCCCGTCTATTACGATGTGGCCTCCTTCGTCTGGCAGGCCAAGGCGGCCTATCCCGCCGCCCTCCGGGAAAAGCTGGTCTGTACATATATGGATGCGCTCAAGGCGTATATGCCGGTGGATGAGCAGCATTTCCGGGAGCGCCTGCGGCTGTTTGTGCTGTTCCGCCAGCTCCAGGTGCTGGGCGCCTACGGTTTCCGGGGCCTCTGGGAGGGAAAGCCGTACTTCCGGGAGAGCATTCCCTTCGCCCTCAGGAACCTTCGCGAACTCCTGCCCTTCCCGCAGTATCCGTATCTGTCGGAGGTACTTTCGGTTTTGGTGGCTCCGGGAGGTACTGACACTCCTGAACCCTCCGGTCGCTTCGCTCCCTCCGTCCTTCCCAACTCACCGTGCTCTACGAGCACTGGTTGTGGGCCCCTCCCTCTGACACGGCCGAGGGCGGCCATGGGTTCAGGAGTGTCAGTACCTCCCGGAGCAGAAGAATTGATAGTAACCATTTATAGTTTCTCATTCAAGAAAGGGATTCCGGAGGATGCTTCCGGGAACGGAGGCGGTTATGTGTTTGACTGCCGGGGGACGCACAATCCTGGTAAGTACGACGAGTATAAACAGCTCACGGGGTTGGACCGGCCGGTGATAGACTTTTTGGAAAAGGACGGGGAGATCCTGCGGTTCCTGGAGGGCGTTTATTCTTTGGTGGACCATCACGTACGGCGCTTCCAGGAACGGGGTTTTACGCACCTGCAGGTTAGTTTCGGCTGCACCGGCGGGCAGCACCGTTCCGTCTATTGCGCAGAGCATCTGGCGGCGCACCTGGTAAAGGAATTCGGCGTCAAGGTGCACCTGATCCACCGGGAAAGAGGATTCTGCCGATGCCTATGAAAGCGATGATCTTTGCGGCGGGCCTGGGAACCCGCCTGAAACCCATTACCGATACGCTGCCCAAGGCCCTGGTGCCGGTGGGCGGAGAACCCCTGCTCGGCCATGTGATCCGGAAGCTCGTTGCTGCCGGCTATGACCATCTGGTTGTGAATGTGCATCATTTCCCGGACCTGGTCATCGGCTATCTGAAGGAGCATGACTTCGGGGTGCGGGTGGATATTTCCGACGAAAGGGATTTCCTCCTGGAAACCGGGGGCGGTGTGGCGCATGCACGAGGGTTCCTGGAGGGGGAGCCCTTCCTGGTGCATAACGTAGATATCCTTTCCAACCTGGACCTGCAGTGGTTCCGGGAACAGCATCGGCCCGGTGCCCTGGCCACCCTGCTGGTGAGTGAACGCAAAACCCAGCGCTACCTGCTCTTCCGGGAGGATGGCCGACTGATGGGTTGGACCAACCTGGCCACCGGAGAGGTCCGCAGCCCTTTTCCGGACCTGGATCCATCGGCCTGCCGCATGCTGGCCTTTTCCGGCATCCACTATATGTCTTCCGGCATTTTCCAGGCCTTTGAAGCACTGGACATGCCGGAGCGCTTCCCCATCATGGACTTTTACCTCAAAGCCTGCGACCGCTATCCCATCTACGCCGCCATTCCCTCTGCCCTCCAGCTTCTGGACGTAGGCAAGCTGGACACCCTGGCCGCCGCAGAGAGTTTCCTACAGGGATAATCGATTAATAATGAGTGTATTAACGATGATGATCAGCGGTTAAGCAATATGCGGATCAAGGGGAGTTTCGGTCTCTACCGGAATTTCGTCAATATTGCCGCGTTCCTGCTGCAGCGGGATGCGGTAGAAAGCCCATATGCAGGCGGCGAGGACGGCGGTACCTGCAATGATCAGCGGAATATAGGTTCCCATGGGCATGGTTTCAATCCAGTATTCCGTCTCATCCACATTGGAGAACTGGGCGGCGATCACCGCCGAACCGTTGTTCACGAAATGGATGAGCATGGTAAGCAGCAGGGAGCCGGTCTTGTAATAGACATAACCCATGACCAGGCCGACGAAGAAGGCATTGAGGGCCTGCCAGGGATTCATATGGATGAGGGCGAAGAACAGGGCGCTTACCACGATGGCCCAGGCGGGCTTCATCTTGGTAAGCAGGCCGCGGAGGACGACGCCCCGGCACATCCATTCCTCGAAGACAGGGGCGAAGATGGCGGTTACCAGGAAGGAACTCCAGAAGGGGCCGCCTGTTACCTGCTTCATCGTCTCCAGGAATGAATCGTAGAATTCCTTCATCCTGGGAGTGGCGGTGGTGAGCTTGTAATTGGCGTAGTTGGGGAGGTCCGAGGCAACCATGAGGCTGAAGGTGAGGACCACGGTGATAAGGGCCAGGATCCAGCCCTTATACGGGCCGAAGTTCTTGCTGTCGAGCTTATATCCCGTTTCGAAGAGGCTGTTGCGCTGGCTCTTGTGGGCCACATAGATCATGGCGGGCAGGAACTGCAGCGGGTACATGACGACCATCCCGTAATCCGTTACAACCTTCATGGGGAGGAAAGCCATGAGGATGAGCATTACAAGGCCGCCCAGGAGGGCACCCACGACGAACCATCCCAGCATGGCGAACATGCCGCCGATGCCCGGGACATACCAGGAATGGGTACCATACAGATTGTAGTTATTCACTTTTCTGGCAAAGAGTTCCATATCAATACAGGGGGCTGGGATAAATTCCTTTTTCTACCAATTCCGCGAATTTGGCCACAACGCCGGGACGGTCTTCCTTGAAGGTGACGCCGAACCAGCGGGAAGGGGTGGAAAGCACTTCGCAGGAGCCTTCGCCTTCCTTGACGATTACATCCACCACGTAAGGGATATAGAATTCCTTCTTGGGTTCGTTGATGTTTTTCTCCAGGAAGGTTTCGAAGAGCTTTTCGCTCTTGGCAAAGTAGTCCGGGGTGAAGCCCCACATATTCATGGAACAGAGGGCCTTGGCGGCCAGTTCCACATGGGTTTCCCCGCTCACGGAGTTGTTGCCGTATACTTTTCCATCGGCCTCTTTGGCAATTTCCAGATGCTCTACCACGTCCGTGAGATTGCCCTTCTGGTCATAGGTGCAGATGCCGCGGGACACGCTGCCGTTCTCGCTGAGGGTGTTCTCCAGCTGGAAGCCCACGATGCAATACTGGCCGCAGGTGTTCTCATGCTTGCGGCACCAATCTCCCAGGATCCTGAAGGAATCCTTGCCGTAGAAGTCGTCTCCGTTGATGACGGCGAAGGGTTCCTTGATCACATCGGCCGCCATCATCACGGCGTGGGCGGTGCCCCAGGGCTTTACGCGCTCCGGGTTAAGGGTGAAACGGGCAGGTATCTTGTTGAGTTCCTGCGTTACAAACACAAACTCAAGAGGTTCTCCATCAATGGTTTTCACGCCATTGTACTTGGCTTTCACGGCTTCTTCCATCTGTTCCTTGAAGGACTCCCGGACAATATAGACCACCTTGCCGAAGCCGGCCTCCACCGCGTCGTGGATGGAATAGTCTATGATGGTTTCTCCGTGGGGGCCCAGGCCGTCCATCTGCTTGAGTCCGCCGTAACGGCTGCCCATGCCGGCCGCCAGTACCAAAAGTGTAGGTTTCATATTTTAGTCAATTTAGTTTCGTAGAATCATACAAAATTAGTAAATTCGCGACAATTAAGGAAATAAATCTCACCCTATGGAAGGGAAAAGCAGCAAATGGAACCTGCTCAAGCGCAGTGACCACAATTATTTCATCCCTTTTGTCATCATCGTAACCACGCTGGTGGCACTGTGGCTGCTGTTCTTTTCCCATGCCAGCGTCCTCAACTGGATCCGCGCCTCCGTGGAAGTGAAGAACCAGGAAACGGAAATGGCCCGTCTGGGCAAGGAGATTGAACAGATGGATGCAGAGATAGAAGACCTCACCCACAACCGGGATTCCATCGAGGCCTATGCCCGCGAAACTTATAAATTCGCTGCGCCCGGGGACGACGTATATATCGTAGAATAAAGCCGCTTGGTGCGCACAGCTTCCGCCACATCGTGCACCCTGAGGATATCGGCCCCTTTTTCCAAAGCTATGAAATGGACTATCTGCGTGGGAGAGAGCGCTTCCTCCGGAGTTATTCCTAACGGTTTGTAAATCATGCTTTTCCGTGAAACGCCAACCAGGATTTTCCGGCCCGTTTGCCGGAGCTGGTCCAAGTGCCGGAGCAGTTCATAATTCTGCTCCACGGTTTTGGCAAAACCGAATCCCGGGTCCAGGATCCAGTCCTTTATCCCGTACTCATCGGCCTTTTTCCCAAATTGGACGAAATACGCCTTTACGTCTTCCACTATATTGGTATAGGAGGTTAGCCCTTGCATGGTTTCCGGCGTTCCCCTCATGTGCATGGCCACATAGGGAAGGCCCAGCCGGCCCACCGTGGGCAGCATCCGCGGGTCCAGCTGCCCGGCGCTGATGTCGTTCACCAGGAAAGGGCCGATGGCGTCATACACCCTTTGCACAATCCCGGCGCGATAGGTGTCCACGGACAGCCTGGCCTCCGGAAAGGCCTTCCGGATAGCCCCCAGGGCCCCTTCCAAACGCCGCCATTCTTCCTCCGGCGACGGCTGCTCCGCTCCCGGCCTCGTGCTGCAGGCCCCGAGGTCCAGCCTGTCGGCCCCCTCCTCCAGCATGGCCCCGGCCCGCTCCACCGCCTCCGCCGCCTTCACGCGGCTCTCGGCGTAGAACGAATCCTCCGTGAGGTTGATGATGCCCATTATTTCTGCCATGGCGCAAAGATACTATATTTTTCAATAACCTGGCCAGAGTTCATCCTACTGATTATCAACGATTTATTGATTTCTCCCTGTGATTCCAGTCACAGGGAGAAACGCATAACTAAAAGATTATCAGTGTCTTAAAGAATTCTGTTTATTGTGTCCGTTGTTTTTGCTATCTTTGCAAAAACAATCAGTTATGTTAATTGTACTGGAAGGCCTGGACGGGGCGGGGAAGTCCACCCAGGTCCGGATGCTGAAGGAATACCTGAAGGAACGCTGCGGGGAACTGGAGTATATCCATTTCCCCCGCTACGACGCCCCGGTGTACGGAGACCTCATCGGCCGCTTCCTTCGCGGAGAGTTCGGGGACAACTCCCAGGTGCACCCGCAGCTGGTGGCCCTGCTTTTTGCCGAAGACCGGCATGGCGCCGTCCCGCAGATGCGTGCGGCGCTGGATGCCGGGAAGCCTGTGCTGCTGGACCGATATGTGTATTCCAACATCGCCTACCAGTGCGCCAAACTCAAGGACCTGAAGGAGCGCCGGAACCTGCGGAACTGGATCTTCCATACCGAGTATGGGGAGTTCGGACTTCCGGAACCGGACCTGAACCTTTTCCTGGACGTACCCATCGGCTTTGTGGAGCAGAGCCTTACAAAGGGCCGCAGCGGCAGTGACCGGGATTATCTGGAAGGAGGTTCCAGGGATATCCATGAGGCCGATATGGCTTTCCAGCGCGCCGTGCGGGATGCATACCTGCAGGAGGCCGTACGGGATCCGCATTTCCTCCGTATAGACTGCAGCGCCCCGGACGGTTCCATGCTGCCGCCGGAGGCCATTTTCAAGCTGGTCCGTGAGACCGTAGACCCTATCCTGTCATAATGAAGTACAGAAACATACGCCTGCGCCGGCTTGTGGCCGTGCTGATGGGCATCTTTTTCCTCAGCACCGGACTCCTGAAACTCATGGATCCGGTGGGGACCATGCTCATTGTTACGGAGTACCTTAAGTTCTTCCATCTGCAGTTCCTGCTGCCGGCCGCCAAGGTCATTGGAATCTGTTTTTCCTTCCTGGAGTGCGCTTTGGGTGTGGCGCTCATTACGGGCATCGCCCGGAAGGTATCGGCCTGGGTCACCTATGGATTGCTCTCGTTTTTCACGCTGATTACCTTCATCCTCTGGCGGATGAACCCGGAGATGGACTGCGGCTGCTTTGGGGAAGCCTATCATCTTACCCACCTGCAGAGCTTCCTGAAGAATGTGGTTCTGCTGCTTCTGGCCGTGTTTGCCTTTACGCCCCTGCATAACCTGGGTTCTCCCCGGCCGCGGCGTATGGTGGCCGCCTGGCTGGGCTGGGCGGTCCTTGTGGTGGCCCTGGTCTTTTGCAACCGCCACATCCCGCTGGTGGATTTCACCGCATTCAAGCCCGGAGCGGTACTTTTTGCCGCGCAGGAAGGCGCTTCCTCCAACGAATACCATTCGGCCTTTATCTATGAAAAAGATGGCCACCAGCGCAGTTTTACGCTGGAGAACCTGCCGGATACCACCTGGACCTTCGTTAAAGTAGATACCCTTTACCGCGAAACCCCGCATACGGAAACTCCCATCCTCTCTTTCCGGGATGCCGATGGTAATTATCAGGACGATGTGGCCGTGCAGGGTAAGGTAGTGGTCTTCTCCGTCTATGACCCGGCCAAGGCCCCCTGGGAGAAGATCCGGGAACGTTACCAGGCCGTCCAGGCCGCAGGCGTCCGGCCGCTCCTGCTGGTGATGGCCACGCCCGAAGAAATGGCCGCCCAGGACCTTCCGATGTATTTTGCAGACTACAAGACGCTCATCACCATGAACCGGGACAATGGCGGCGCCACTTACTTGGACAAGGGGGAAGTCATTGCCAAATGGGGCGTACGGGATTTCCCCAGGCATGTGGGCGAAGACTTGGCGGCAGACCCGGTAGACCTTTCCACCCGCGTGTCTGTCAAAAGACGGATCCAGGCCCAGGGCTTCTGCCTGATCCTTGGTGCAATGCTAATTCTGCTATAGTATTTGTATATTAAAATATTATTGCGTATCTTTGCGCCCGTGAATGAGATAGAGGACGACGGTCCCCTATCTTTTTTATATAGGAACTATGAACAAGGAACAGATCATCAATGCCGTAGAGACGGCTGTCACGGAGCGGGGCTGCTTCCTGGTGGAAGTAACCGTGTCCAAGGACAATGACATCGAGATTGTCATTGAAAAAGAAGAAGGTGTGGTGGACTGGGAAGACTGCGCCGCCATCGACCGGGTCATGCATGAGACCTTCAACCAGGACGAGGAAGATTACGCCCTTACGGTTTCATCGGCCGGGCTGGACCGTCCGTTCAAAGTGATGAAACAGTTCCAAAAGGCCCTGGGCACCCGGGTGGAAGTGTGGCTGAAAGGCGGGAAGAAGGTGAAAGGCGTCCTGGATGCCGCCACGGAGGAATCCATCGTGGTGGACGGATCGGCCCTGCCGTTTGAGAGCATCAATTCGGTAAGGCCCCTCATTGATTTTTAAAATAAACAATATAACCAATGGCTAAAGAAAAAGAGAAAGAAGTAACCCTGATTGACGCATTCAAGGACTTCAAGGAAGAGAAGAGCATCGACCGCCCGGTGATGCTCGGCGTGCTCAAGGACGTGTTCCTCACCCAGCTCGCCAAGACTTACGGCAGTGCAGACAATTTCGACGTTATCATCAACGTGGACAAGGGTGACTGCGAAATCTACCAGAACTTCGAAGTGGTGGAGGAAGTGGAAGACCCTGTGACCCAGATAACCGTAGATGAGATCAAGGCCGAAACCGGTGACGACGACTATGAGATCGGCGATACTTTCGCCCGCAAGCTTTCCCTCTCCTCCTTCGGCCGCCGCGGCATCCTGAACATCCGTCAGAACCTGCAGGGCCGTATCATGGACATCGAGAAGGCCAACGTGTACAAGAAGTACTCGGAGCGCGTGGGTGAGATCTTCACCGGCGAGGTGTACCAGACCTGGAAGAACGAGGTCCTGATCCTGGACGAGGACGGCAACGAGCTCCGCATGCCCAAGAGCGAGCAGATCCCCGGCGAGCGCTTCAAGAAGAGCGATTCCGTACGCGCCATCATCAAGAGCGTGGAGATGAAGAACAACACCACGCCTTATATTGTCCTTTCCCGTACCACGGACAGCTTCCTGGAGAAGCTCTTCGAGATGGAGGTGCCGGAAATCTACGACGGCCTCATCACCGTGAAGAAGGTGGTGCGCATCCCCGGTGAGCGCGCCAAGGTGGCCGTGGAGTCCTATGACGACAGGATCGACCCCATCGGCGCCTGCATCGGCGTGAAGGGTTCCCGCATCATGGGTATCGTCCGCGAGCTCCGCAACGAGAATATCGACGTAATCCAGTGGACCACCAACCCGCAGCTCATGATCACCCGTGCGCTGAATCCGGCCCATATTTCCCGCATCGACCTGGGCGAAGGCCCCGAGGACAAGATCAAGGTGTACATGCAGGCCGAGGAAGTGAAGAAGGGTATCGGCAAGGGCGGCGTGAACATCAAGCTGGCCGGCATGCTGGTAGGCCGTGAGATCGAGGTTTGGAGGGAACTCCCGCAGAACGAGGAAGAGGAGGACGACGTGCTGCTGAGCGAATTCGCCGATGTAATCGATCCTTGGGTGATCGAGCGCCTGCAGGCCATCGGCTGCGACACCGCCCGCAGCGTCATGGCCCTCGCACCCGCCGACATCGCTTCCCGGGCCGACCTGGAAGACGAGACCGTGGACGAGGTGCTCCGCATCCTGCGCGAGGAATTTGAAGACTAATCATTAGAAAGAAAAAGGGGTTTATATATGGCAGAAATAAGATTATCGAAACTGATCAAACAATTCAACATCGGGCTGGACACCCTGGTGGACTTCCTGAATTCCAAGGGCGCCGGCATCGAAGACGCCAATCCGAACGTAAAGGTATCGGACGAGTTCCTTCCGGAGCTTCACAAGAAGTTCGGGAAGGACCTGGAACTCAAGGAAGCCGCGGAGAAGGTGGACGTGAAGCTCACGGAGATTCTGGACAAGGCCGCCCGGAAGCCGGAGGCCGACGAGGACGAGTATGAGCCGGAGCGGGTAACCGTGATCAAGAGCAACAACCTGTCCCGCAAGCCCGTCCCGGAACCCGAACCCGAGCCTGTGAAGGAACCGGAGCCGGAACCCGTCCCGGAGCCCGAACCCGAGCCCGTGAAGGAGCCGGAACCGGAGCCTGAAGCCGCTCCCGCCGTTGAGGAAAAGGCCGATGCCCCTGCCGAGGCACCCGCCCCCGTCATCGAAAGCGAAGCGGAACCGGAACCGGAAACCGAGAAAGAACCCGAAGTGGAGCCCGAACCTGAGGAGGAAGTATCCGCCCCGACCCCAGCGGAGAATCCTGCCGAAGCCGGCGCCCCGTTCAAGGTGCTTGGCAAGATCGACCTGTCCCAGTTCGACCCCAAGAAGAGCAAGAAACGCGAACGCATCAAGAGCAGCGGCTCCCAGAAGGTGGACGTGACCAAGGTGCAGGCGGAGAAGGCTCCCAAGAAGAATGCCGACAAGAAGGCCGGTGCCGCCCAGCAGCAGGGCAAGGGCCGCAAGAAAGGCGAGCGTTTCAAGCCTGCCATGACCGAGGCCGAGCAGGAGGAGATGCAGAAGGAAATCCAGAAGCAGGTGAAGGAAACCTACGCCAGGATGAACGAAAGCACCAAGAGCAACTTCGGCGCCAAGCACCGCAAGGAAAAGCGCGAGATTGCCGCCATCCGCAGCCAGGAGGAGATGGAAGCCGCCGCCGCGGAGAACAAGGTGCTCAAGGTCACGGAATTCGTAACGGTGAACGACCTGGCCACCCTCATGAACAATACGCCGGTGGTAAAGGTTATCGGCGCTTGCATGTCCCTGGGCATGATGGTGTCCATCAACCAGCGCCTGGATGCCGAAACCCTGGTCCTGGTGGCCGAGGAATTCGGCTATAAGGTGGAATTCGTCACGGCGGAACTCACGGAGGAAATCCAGCAGCAGGAACCCGACCGGGAAGAAGACCTGGTGGAGCGTCCTCCGGTAATCACCGTGATGGGCCATGTGGACCATGGTAAGACTTCCCTCCTGGACAACATCCGCAACTCCAACGTGATTGCCGGTGAGGCCGGTGGCATTACCCAGCATATCGGCGCATACAGCGTTACGCTGGACAGCGGCAGGCACATCACCTTCCTGGATACTCCGGGTCACGAGGCCTTCACCGCCATGCGTGCCCGCGGTGCCCAGATGACGGACCTGGCCATCATCATCGTAGCGGCCGATGACGCCGTGATGCCCCAGACCAAGGAAGCCATCGCCCACGCACAGGCGGCCGGCGTTCCCATGGTCTTCGCCATCAACAAGATCGATAAGCCGGGTGCCAATCCCGATACCATCCGCCGCCAGCTCTCCGAAATGAACATCCTGGTGGAAGACTGGGGCGGCAAGTACCAGTGTCAGGAAATATCGGCCAAGAAGGGCATCAACGTAGACAAGCTCCTGGAGAAGGTGCTCTTTGAGACGGACCTCCTGGAACTGAAGGCCAATCCCAACAAGATGGGAAGCGGCGCCGTGATTGAAAGCTCCCTGGACAAGGGCCGCGGTTATCTGGCCACGGTGCTGGTGCAGGACGGTACGGTGAATGTGGGTGACGTGATCATCTCCGGCAGTTTCTATGGACGCGTAAAGGCCATGTACAACGAGCGCGGACAGAAGGTGGAGAGCGCAGGGCCGTCCACCCCGGTTTCCCTGCTGGGTCTCAACGGTGCTCCCGCCGCGGGCGAGAAATTCAACATCATGGCCGACGAAAGGGAGGCCAAATCCATCGCCCAGCGCCGTGAGCAGCTCATCCGCATCCAGGGCATCAAGACGCAGAAGCACCTTACCCTGGAAGAGATCGGCCGCCGCATAGCCATCGGCAACTTCAAGGAACTGAACGTGATTGTGAAGGGCGACGTGGACGGCTCCGTGGAAGCCCTGTCGGATTCCCTCATCAAGCTCTCCACCGAGGAAGTGCGCGTGAACGTGATCCACAAGGCCGTGGGCGCTATCTCCGAGAGCGACGTCCTGCTGGCCGAGGCCTCCGATGCCGTGATCATCGGCTTCCAGGTACGTCCTTCCGTCGAAGCCCGCCGCAGTGCGGAGAAGGAAGGCATCGAAATCCGCCTGTACTCCGTGATCTACGACTGCATCAACGAGGTGAAGGAAGGTATCGAGGGTATGCTGGAACCGGAGAAGAAGGAAGAGGTTACCGCCACCGCCGAGGTGAAACAGACCTTCAAGATCTCCAAGGTGGGTACCATCGCGGGCTGCCTGGTGAAGGAAGGAAAGCTGGTGAACAAGGCCGATGTCCGCCTCATCCGCGACGGCATCGTGGTGTACACGGGCTCCCTCTCCTCCCTGCAGCGCGGCAAGGACAACGCCAAGGAAGTGCCTGCGGGCATGGAATGCGGCTGCGGTCTGGACAAGTACAACGATATCCATCCCGGAGACGTTATCGAGGCGTTCCAGATTACGGAAATCAAGCGGAGTCTATAAGGACTTCAACCACAGTATGCTGTCTGGACCTTCATTGAAAAGGAGGTCCAGACAGCTTAGTTTTGGGGTGAAGCCGCCCAGGCGGTCGCGGAAAACCTGATAATAGGGTTTGTCCAGGCCCAGGCCGGAAAGGATGTTGTCCGGGCGTTTGGGGTGGAGGATGAAGCGATAGTCATCGGCCTCCCGGGCGTCCGGAGCCGCGAAATCTTCAGTAGGTACCAGTTCGCAGGCTATGCCGGTCTTTTCCAGGCACCAGCGGGTGAGGGAGAGGTTCAGTTCCCACAGTCTTTCCGGCTGCGCTTCCAGAAGCTGGAACAAGGGATCCCTGTAGTATTCATAGTAGGCGGCCGTCTCGTAAGCCGTATCCAGGGCCCGTTCCGTGCGCAGGATCCAGGGGGTGGAATAGTCTACCCGTATGTCCCTTATGGCCTGGGAGTCCCCGTGTACTACCGGCACCTGCAGCATCTGGGGGCCGTCGCCGGCCAGGATGTAGCAGCGGTTGCGGTAACTTTGCTTCTGGTAGTTCTCACAGGCCTCCAGCTGGACCACAGACGGTAAAACCCTGTCGGCGGACAGGGTCATATCGCGTGCCGCCAGGGCCAGCCAGCTCACAGGCGGAAAGTATGCGGTGGTAAGGAGCACTTACTGGCGCGGCTTGGGAATGATGCCGCGTTTGGAGCCCCGGATGAATTCCAGGATGGTGTCCCGGTGCACTGAGGCAGGGAAATGTTCCTGGATGTACTCCACCGCCTGGCTCACGTTCATGCCCTGGAAATAGAGGGCGTCGTAGATGGCCTTGATTTCGTCCACGTCTTTCTCGGTGAAACCGCGGCGCAGCAGGCCCACGCGGTTCACGCCTTCGAAGGAAACGGGATCCCGGCCGGCCATGGCGTACGGGGGGATGTCTTTGCCCGTCTTGCTGTAGGCGGCCATAAAGGAATGGGTGCCCAGGCGGGTGAACTGGTGGCAGCCGCAGTTGCCGGCCAGGATGGCCCAGTCGTGCACGTCCGTTTCTCCGGCCAAACCTGTGTAGCTGACCAGGATGCAGTGCCTGCCGATCTGGCAGTCGTGGGCGATGTGCACGTACGACATCACCAGGGTGTCGTCTCCCACACGGGTGACGCCCTTGCCGCTGGCCTTGGTGCCCCGGTTGATGGTGGCGCATTCGCGGATGTTCACGCGGTCGCCGATCTCCACCCAGGATTCCTCTCCTTCAAACTTGAGGTCCTGCGGGATGGCGCCCACTACGGCACCCGGAAAGACGCAGCAATCCTTTCCCATTCTAACGTGGTTGAAAATGGTGGCATTGTTCAGGATGCGGCAACCGTCGCCGATTTCCACATGGGCGTCGATGAAGGCGAACGGCCCCACCTCGACATTGTCTCCCAACTTGGCTTCCGGGCTCACACAGGCCATCGGATGGATTTTGTTCATAACGTTCTCTTATTATAGCAGGGCCCTCAGGGCCTTGGCAGCCTTGGTGTTAATGGAATGTCCGGGTTTGTAGGCGGTGATGCGGGCGTTAAGGTAGCCGCCGGCAAGACGGAGATCTCCCAGCAGGTCCAGCATCTTGTGCCGGCCGCATTCGTCCGGGAAATGCAGTTCCAGGTTGTTCAGATAGCCTTCCGCCGTGGGGCGTACGCCGGGCAGGTTGAACAGGTTCTGGAGGCTGCTCAACTGCTCCTCGCTCACCGGATTCTCCACGATTACGATGGCGTTGTCCACGTCTCCGCCTTTGATGAGGTTGTTGCGGAACAGGTATTCAATCTCGTGGAAGAAAACGAAGGTGCGGCACACTCCAATCTCCTTGGCATAGTCTGTCTGGAGGTCCCAATGGGCGCTCTGGATGCCCAGGATCTTGGAATTGAAGTCCACGGTAATATCGGCCGACGGGGAAGCGGCGGGTTCGATGCGCACCCAGGAGCCTTTCTTGTCGTCCCGGATTTCCAGCGACTGGGGGATGTCTATGTACTTCCGGGGCTCTCCCTGGTCCTGCAGGCCGTCCTTCATGATGGCTTCCACATACGGCCTGGCGCTGCCGTCCAGGATGGGCACCTCTATATTGTCCATCTCCACCAGGGCATTGTCTATGCCCAGTCCGGTAAAGGCCGACATCAGGTGCTCGATGGTAACTACCACGGCCTCATTGTGGGAAATGGTGGTGCTGCGGGCGGTGTTGGAGACATTGTCTGCCACGGCCTCGATCTCCGGCTTGGAGCGCAGGTCCGTACGGCGGAAGACAATGCCGGTATTGGCCGCTGCGGGCAATAGCTTCATATGGGCATAAGTGCCTGTGTGAAGCCCTTTTCCCTGAAAATAATATATCTTTTTGAGGGTATGCTGATTACTTTGCATCCTTATCTAGCTAACTAAAAGTCTGCAAAGTTAATCAAAATATGTGTGATTCCCAAAAGGGGCTATTCCGTGCCGGATTCTTTGAATTTGGCGTAGGCCCTCAGGTAAACGCTGCGGGAGATGGCGGGGGTACCAAAGAGGTATTCGCCCTCTTCCTTCACATTGCCGATGAGGCCGCTCTTGGCCAGGATGGTGGTATGGTCGGCAACCTTGAGGTGCCCCACGATGCCCACCTGGCCGGCCAGGAGGCAGTGCTTTCCAATTTGGGTGGAACCGGCGATGCCGCACTGCGCGGCCATGGCGGTATGGTCCCCGATAATCACGTTGTGCGCAATCTGGCACAGGTTGTCGATGCGGACGCCGTTGCCGATGATGGTGGATTCCATCTGGGCGCGGTCTACGGTGGTATTGGCGCCGATTTCTACGTCGTTGCCGATGATCACGTTCCCCAGGTGCTCGATCTTTTCCCAGCTGCCGTCCGGGCGCGGCGCATTGCCGAAACCGTCCGAGCCGATGATGCATCCGGCGTGCAGGATCACATTGTCGCCGATCACCATGCCCGGATAGATGTGCACGCCGGGGTAGATGAGGCAGTTCTTGCCGATGACGGTATCCTCGCCGATGGTAACGTGTTCGCGGATTACCGTGTTGTCGCCGATGCGGACGCGCCGGCCCACATAGGAGAAGGCCCCCAGGTACACATTCTTGCCGAATTTGCTGGAGAAAGGATACCAGCGGGCCAGCAGGCTGCGGTGCCTTCCGGCCTTCTTTTTCTGGCTGGACACGTATTTGAGCAAATCCGCGATGGCCGAGTAGGCGTTCTCTACCCGCACCAGGGTGGGTGTCACCGGTTCCTTGGGCTGGAAGTCTTTGTTCACCAGCATGATGGAGGCTTTGCTGGAGTAAACGTACTGCTCGTACTTGGGATTGGCGAAGAAGCTCAGGGAGCCGGGTTTTCCATGCTCGATCTTGGCGAATTTGGTTGCAACGGCATCCGGGTCACCATCTACGGTTCCCTTGAGCAGCTGCGCTAAAAACTTGGCACTCAGTTCCATTGTCATTCTGAACGAAGTGAAGAATCTGAAGAATCTGAAGAATCCGGAACCTAGATCAGCGGCTGGGCCGTCATGGCGGCGGGCTGCGGGATGCCCATCAGCTTGAGGATGGTGGGAGCCACGTTGCAGAGGGCTCCGTCCTTTACGGTCTTCACGGCATCTCCGGCGTTAATGACAACAAACTGGACGGTGTTCAGGGAGTGGGCGGTGTTGGGGGTGCCGTCCGGATTCACTTCATAATCGGCATTTCCATGGTCGGCGGTGAGGAGCACCACATAGTCATGGGCGATGGCCTCTTCCACCACGCGGCCCACCAGCTTGTCGATGCAGGCCACGGTCTGGGTGACGGCGGTATATACGCCGGTATGGCCCACCATGTCTCCGTTGGCGAAGTTGAGGATAATCATGTCCTGCTTCTCGGAGCGGATCTGGTCGATGAGTTTTTCGGCCACTTCCGGGGCGCTCATCTGCGGCAGCAGGTCGTAGGTGGGCACCTTGGGGCTGTTCACCAGGATGCGGTCTTCGTTCTCGAACACGGTCTCGCGGCCGCCGTTGAAGAAGAAGGTCACATGGGCGTATTTCTCCGTTTCTGCAATACGCAGCTGATGCTTTCCGGCCTTGGAGACGGTCTCTCCCAGGGTGTCCTGCACCAGTTCCTTGTCAAAGAGGATATGTACGCCGGTGAAGGAGGCGTCGTAGGGGGTAAGGCAGCAGTAGTACAGCGGGAGGGTGTGCATCCCTTCCTCCGGCATGTCCTTCTGGGTGAGGGCGGCGGTGAGCTCGCGGGCCCTGTCGTTGCGGAAGTTGTAGAAGATTACGGCGTCGCCTTCCTCAATGGTTGCAACGGGCTTTCCGTTTTCCGTAACCACGATGGGCTTGATGAATTCGTCCGTAACGTCGGCGTCATAACTGGCCTGGATGCCCTCCTGGGCCGATGCGAACGCGGCGCCCTTGCCTTCCACCAGGAGGTCGTAGGCTTCCTTCACGCGGTTCCAGCGCTTGTCGCGGTCCATGGCATAGAAGCGGCCGCAGACAGAGGCCACCTTGCCGGTGGTTTCGGCCATCTTCTCTTCCAGCTCCTTCACGAAGCCCAGGCCGCTGCGGGGATCCGTATCACGGCCGTCCATGAAGGCGTGCACGTATACTTTGTCCAGGCCTTCTTCCTTGGCCACACGCAGGAACTCGTACACGTGATCCAGGCTGCTGTGCACGCCGCCATGGGAGGTGAGGCCCATCAGGTGCAGCTTCTTGCCGCTGGTCTTCACATACTCATAAGCGGCCTTTATCTCTTTGTTTTCCAGGAGTTTGTGCTCCCGGCAGGCGATATTGATCTTCACCAGGTCCTGATATACCACACGACCGGCACCCAGGTTCATGTGACCCACCTCGGAGTTGCCCATCTGGCCGTCCGGCAGGCCCACGTATTCGCCGCAAGCCTGCAGATGGCCGTAGGGATATTTGGCCCGGAGGGCGTCAATGTTGGGAGTGCCCTGTGCCCAGATGGCATTGGAATAGTCGTGGCGGCCTTCACCCCAGCCGTCCAGGATCATGAGAAGTACTTTTCTGTTCATATAGATACTTTTTTGTTAAAATCATCGCTTTCCCTTCGATTCGGCGAAATCCGCACAGGCTCTCCCTGCGTCATTTCCACGTTACCCCATCCCTAAATCCCTTCCCTCGGGGAAGGGACTTGCTATCGCCCTTTGGGCTCAAAGGGGTTCGGTTAGCGAGGTGCTAATAATAATCTTACAAATTTAATCATTTTTCGCGGATATGCGAATGATGCGGCGGGTGGTTTTTGTAACGCGTACGGAATGGTCTATGCAGCAGCCGGCAACGGCCAGGACGTGATGCGGGTCCCGGGCGCTTTTGAACAGCACCACGAAAGGTTTCTCATCGGCCGGGATGTGATGGTCCGTGAACCAGTCCTGCATTTTCTTCCTGCCCGGTGCGCCCAGCGGACGGATCCAGTCGCCGCTTTCCCATCGGCCTTCCACCAGCTCCCCAGCCTTGTCGGCATCCAGGATGAGCATCCCTTCCGGCTGCTTCACCTCCTTGCTTCCGTCCCACTCTTCTTCTATGGCCTCCCAGCCCGGCTGGACTTGGTCCATCCCTTTTTTGGACCTGGTCCACCCGCAATTTGGACCTGGTCCACTTTTTCCTCCTGGACCAAGTCCACCACTTTTGCCTTCTAGGGCTCTCGGGGGCACACTTGCTGGACCTGGTCCACCCCCTGAAATGGGACTAAGTCCAGAACTGGCCTGGACTTGGTCCAAAAGGGGAGAGATTTCGGATTCAAACCTCTCCATGTCCCGGTTGAGGGTTTCTACGAAGCGGGGATTGATTTCCCGGAACACAGGAAACACCAGATTGCGGATCTTGTTCCGTTTGTAGTTTGTGGAGGCGTTGGTGCTGTCTTCCCGCCAGCTTAGCCCCTGCTCTTTGGCATAGGCTTCTATTTCTGCGCGGGTCATGCCCAGCAGCGGGCGCAGCAGGGGAATGTCCCCAAATTCCGGGTCCGGGATAAAGCCTTCGGCCTTCATGCCCAGGATGCCGCGAATGCCGGTTCCGCGTAACAAATTGAGCAGCAGCGTTTCCGCATTGTCGTTGGCATTGTGGGCCACCGCCACGCCGGCGTATCCGAATTCCCAGCAGAGTTCTCCGAACCAGTGGTAACGGAGCCGCCGGGCCGCCATTTCCACACTGATTCCCTGGGCCGATGCATACGCCTCCGTATCGAATCGTTTTACATGGATGGGAACATCCAGGGACCGGGCCAGCGAGCGGACGAAAGCCTCATCGGCATCGCTTTCCTCTCCCCGCAGCCCGAAGTTGCAGTGAGCGATTGCGAAAGGCCCGCCTTCCAGACGGACCTTCCGGGTGAGGCATACCGAATCGATGCCTCCGCTTACTGCCAGGAGCAACATTTCCTATTTCTTGTTGGTAAGGGTATAGGTGAAACCGAACTCCAGGAATTCCTTGAACTGTACACCCTTTACGTCACCCTTGCCGTCTCCGTCCGTGTCGCGTACAAGTACGCGCGGGTCGTAGATCATGTTGGTGGAAACGGTGAGTGCGAAGTATTTGGCCAGTTTCCAGATTATCTTGTTGTCCCAGGTGATACGGGGTTCCACCTTGGGAGTAAGATAGTTGTAGAACAGGGTGAGCTGGGTGGCGTAGGAGAATACGTCGTTGATTACCCAGGCCATATCGGCCTTGATCTGGGTACCGAACTCCAGACGCCAGCTCTTGTACTGGTCTTCCGTCCCTTCCAACAGGTCCATGCCGTAGGTCTTGCGCAGTTCCGGGATGCTCACTATAACGCCGCCGCCGGAGATGGGGGCCACGTTGAGGGAGAACCACGGGGCCGGCGTCCATAGCACACCCACGCCCAGATTGATGTAGGCGGGAGCGAAGAAGCCGGACTTGAGGTTGTTCTTGGCAGCCTCCCGCCAGGCGGCGGAAGGGTTGTCCGGATACTTCTCAAACAGGGCGTCCGAGGGAGACTTGTAGTTGTAGTTGTTGCCGAACTGGGTCTTGAAGTCGAAGCTGGCGGAATAGGCCAGGTTTTTCACCGGCGTCTCGTAGCCCCACTTGGACTCGAAGTAGATGCGGTCCTTGTTCTTCTGGGCGATGGGCTTGTCGGCCGAATAAAGGAAGCCGTAGTCCAGCTGGAGACGGTTGGTACCCAGCAGTTTATCCTTGGCGTAATTGGCGCTGGCGTCCACGTTGCCGGCCAGGGAGATGTTGCTGTAGCCACCTGCGGCCCACTGGCTAAGGTAGGTTTGGCCAAAGCTGATGTTGGTGAGGAAGGTGTTGGTCCAGTAGCGGGGCTTCTCCTCCTTCACGGGGACATCTTCCGCAGCGCTGAGCGCGGCGGCGGCAGCTGCCATGATATCCTGGGTATTGTTATTCTGGGCCGATGCCGCCAGGGTGGCCAGCATGGCTAAAAGGGTTAGTACTCTTTTCATAATTAATAAGATCTTGCGAAGAGGACCCGCTGGTGGGAAGGCTTGCCGGTATAGATGCACTTGCCTTCTTCCATGCATACGGCACTGTCCACGGGGATGCAGCGGATGGTTGCCTTGGTCTCTTCCTGGATGCGGGCTTCGGTTTCTGCGGTGCCGTCCCAGTGGCAGAGCAGGAAACCGCCTTTTTCAATTTCTTCCTTGAACTCTTCCCAAGTGTCCACCTTGCGGATGGAAGCGTCCCGGAAAGCAAGGGCTTTGTTGTAAATACCCTTCTGGATATCGTCCAAAAGGCCGATGATGCGGTCTTCCAGACCTTCCAGGGGTTCGGAGATCTTCTCCAGGGTGTCCCGGCGGCAAACTTCCACGGTGCCGTTCTGCAGGTCCCGCGGGCCCATGGCCAGACGCACCGGCACGCCCTTCAGTTCCCATTCTGCGAACTTGAAGCCAGGGCGCAGGGTGTCCCTGTCGTCCACTTCCACGCTATGGCCCTTGGCCTCCAGCACTTTCTTGAGGGAGAACATCTTGTCCAGCACGGCGTTGCGCTCTTCCTCGCTCTTGTAAATGGGAACCATCACCACCTGGATGGGAGCCAGGGCGGGCGGGAGCACCAGACCGTTGTCGTCTCCGTGGGCCATGATGAGCGCGCCCATCAGACGGGTGGAAACACCCCAGGAGGTGGCCCAGACGAATTCTTCCTTGCCTTCCTTGTTGGTGAAGGTGACGTTGAAGCTCTTGGCGAAGTTCTGCCCCAGGAAGTGCGAGGTGCCGGCCTGCAGGGCCTTGCCGTCCTGCATGAGGGCCTCTATGGTCATGGTGTCCAGGGCGCCGGCGAAACGCTCTCCGGGGCTCTTGTGGCCCACCACCACGGGCAGGGCCATCACCTCACGGGCGAACTTGGCGTACACATCCACCATCTGCTGCTTGCGGGCTTCGGCCTCTTCGGCTGTGGCGTGGGCGGTATGGCCTTCCTGCCACAGGAATTCGGCCGTACGGAGGAACAGGCGGGTGCGCATCTCCCAGCGAACCACGTTGCACCACTGGTTGCACAGCACGGGCAGGTCCCGCCAGCTGTGGATCCAGTTCTTATAGGTATCCCAGATGATGGTTTCCGAGGTGGGACGCACGATGAGTTCTTCTTCCAGCTTGGCCTCCGGGTCCACCACGATGCCGTTGCCCTTAGGGTCGTTCATCAGACGGTGATGGGTGACCACCGCGCACTCCTTGGCAAAGCCTGCCACGTGTTCCGCCTCCCGGCTGAAGAAACTCTTGGGGATGAAGAGGGGGAAGTATGCATTCTTGACGCCCGTTGCCTTGAACATGTCGTCCAGGATGCGCTGCATCTTTTCCCAGATGGCGTATCCATAGGGCTTGATAACCATGCAGCCGCGTACGGCGGACTGCTCTGCCAGGTCGGCCTTTACAACCAGGTCATTGTACCACTGGGAGTAGTTCTCTTCCCGTTTTGTAACCTCTTTTGCCATAGTTTTATTGTTTTTTTTCTTTTTTGTGCTTATTATTGTCTCTTGAACACGGAAAACGGGTACAGATTTTGATGTAGGTTCCGTGAGCCGGAGATTCCGGCGCAAAGATACTTATTTTTATTGGATAAAAGGAGGTACTGACGATGAAAAAGAGATTTATGGCATATGCACTAGGTGCCTTTGCCGCTCTGTCCTGCGCAACCGTGGGCGGGCTTCAGACCCAGACCTACGATGACGGTATCTATGTCCGCCCTGTGGCGGAACAGGTGCCGACGGTTTCCCAGGACCAGCTTGACAATCTTCTTGCAGACAGCCGGTCGTCCGAAGCTTATATCCTGAGCGGAGGCGACACCCTGGTTGTCCCCGCAGGCAAGAGCATCCGTTTTAACAAGGACAATACCATCATTACCGTAGAGGATACGCCATCCTGGGCATGGAATTATTCCTTCGCCTACAGCCCCTGGTATTTCCGCAATTATTACATGTACAGTCCCTGGTATTATGGCTCCTGGCGTTACTATCCCTGGCGTTACAGCGCCTGGGGATACGATCCCTGGTACTATGATTCCTGGTATTACGACTGGTACGGGAACTCCTGGTACGGTTATTACAGCCCCTGGTATTACAGTTCCTGGTATTATTATCCCTATGGCTATTACGGCTATTATTGGGACTATCCGTATTACTATGGCTACTATCCCGGCTATTATTACAACTGGGGCGCCATCGGCCATCGTTGGGAGCCTTCCCGCGGTGCCCAGCTGGGTCACCGGGACGGTAACGTAGCTGTGCGTTCCGGCTCTGCCGTTTCCCGTAATGCTTCGGCGCGTACCAGCGTGCTCACGCGTTCCTCATCCGCATCGCGGACAGGCACTTCGGTACGCTCTTCGTCCGTGAACCGCAGCAGCAGCTCTGCCGCCACCCGGGCCACGTCCGCTTCAAGGGCCACATCCGCTTCCAGGGCAACTTCTGCATCCAGGGCCACTTCCGCTTCCCGGGCCGCTTCGGCTACGCGCAGCACGGGCTCCGTGGGCAGTTCCCGCTCCGGCTCTTCCTCTTCCGGTACGTACCGCAGTTCCGGTTCTTCTTCCGGCAACTATCGCAGCTCCTCTTCCGGCAGTTCCGCCCGTTCTGCCGGCAGCAGCAGCTCCACCCGCTCTTCCGGCGGCTACTCCGGTGGCAGCAGCTCTTCCAGCCGTTCCTCCGGTGGCGGTTACTCCGGTAGCAGCAGCTCTTCCAGCCGTTCCTCCGGCGGTGGTTATTCCGGTAGCAGCAGCTCCTCCAGCCGTTCTTCCGGCGGCGGTTATTCCGGCGGTGGCGGCGGTGGTGGCAGCCGTTCCTCCGGTGGCGGATCCTCCGGTGGTCGTAGATAATTAATTGAGCAGCAAGAAAATGAAAAGATTATATACCATCATTTTGATGGTAGCGGCCGTAGTACCGGCCGCTGCCCAGAACTGGCAGGACGCCCTGCTGTTCTCGGAGAATGTATATAGTGGTACGGCCCGTACCGTGGGCATGGGCAATGCCGTAACCGCCATCGGCGGAGACCCCGGGACCCTGGTTTTCAACCCGGCCGGGTCGGCCGTTGCCGCATACTCCCAGTTCTCCTTGACACCGGCCCTTACCTTCTCGTCGGCTTCCGCCACCGGAACCGTCCTGGAGGGGGATACCCAGCCCATCGGCTTCGGGGATCAGTTCCGGACAGGCTACATGCGGCTCAAGATGCCCAATCTGTCGTATATCACTTCCATGGATACCGGCAGGCGCCGCGGACTCAAGCGCTATGCCTTCGGTTTTTCCTTCAATTCCACCAACAATTTCACCTCCCGTTTCAACGCGGCGGGTGTGAACGTGGATAATTCCTTTGCGGCTTCGCTGGCCTCATCGGCCGACGGCTACTCCGAATATGCATTGGGAAGCCAGGACTGGTACGAATCCCCGGCCTTGTGGCGGGATATGGTAGGCTACCGCAGCGGCATGATCAGCGGTGTGGAAGGAATGGACGGGGCCTACATCGCCCTCACGGAAGTGCGGGACGAAGCGGGGAATTTCCGCCTGGCCGCTCCGGTGTTCCAGAAATACGGACGCCAGACCAACGGCTATAAGAGCGATTTCCTGCTGAACTTCGCCCTCAACTTCTCGGACCGCTTCTATTTGGGTGCCAACCTGGGCTTAACCAATCTTAATTACAATCAGGTGGAGTATTGGCAGGAGAGTCCGGCCAACGAGAACGAGTTCCCCACCATCGGCTATGCCGACGGTACCACGGCCCGTTTCACCTCCCTGCTCATGCAGTATAACTACCGGGCTTCCGGCACCGGCCTGTATCTGAAGGCCGGCGTCCTGTGGCGTCCCTTCCCTTCGCTGCGCCTGGCTGCGGCCGTGCAGACGCCCACCATCCTGCACATCACGGAGCGTTACGGTTATAAGGGACAGGTGAGCCTGTCGGGCAAGGCCTATCCGTCGGCCTCTTCGCCGGAAGACCAGTGGAGCTATGTCCTGCGCGAACCCCTGCGGTTCAACGCCGGCCTGGCCTTCTCCCTGGGCACCCTGGCTGTGCTGAGCGCAGATTATGAAATGGTAAACTATGGCGCCAACCGCTTTGCCATCGACACTTCGGAGGAAGTGGGCTTCGTGGAATCGACATTCTATGAGCAGAATAAGGAGATCCAGCAGGTCCTGGGCATTTCCCATATGCTGCGGGCAGGCCTGGAAATGAAGGTCCTCCCTTCCGTTTCCCTGCGTGCGGGCTATAACCTCACCACCGGAGCGGAACGGGACTATGCCTCCCTGCTCAAGCATGCCTTCTCCCTGGGTGCCGGCTATTCCTCCGGCGGACATTTCTATATGGATATGGCCGTCCGCCTCAGAACCGTTCCCAGCGAGTATTTGATCCCTTATTATTACTATTACGCTCCCAACGTTGAGAGTTATCAGGACAAGTATATCTGGGAAAGCATCCTTACTCCGGAAATCGAAGTGAAATCTTTCCTGGTAGACGCCCTTTTAACCCTTGGCTGGCGCTTCTGACACACCATCTTCTGCCAAATTGTCAGCCAATGGCGGCTGGCACGATGTTCGATAATCCTATGGCGTCACCCAGACCGGGTGGCGCCTATTTTTGTAAAACAAGTAAACAATCAATACTATGGGTAAGATTATCGGCATCGACCTGGGAACCACTAATTCCTGTGTCGCAGTGATGGAAGGCAACCAGCCTACCGTCATCATCAACAACGAGGGGCAGCGCACTACCCCTTCCGTGGTGGCTTTCACCGACGGCGGCGAGCGTAAGATCGGCTCTCCGGCCAAGCGTCAGGCCATCACCAATCCCCACAACACGGTGTTCTCCATCAAGCGTTTCATGGGTGAGACCTTTGACCAGGTGACCACCGAAGTCAACCGCGTCCCCTATAAGGTGGTCCGCGGAGAAAACAATACCCCGCGCGTGGACATCAGCGGCAAGCTCTATACGCCGCAGGAGATATCGGCCATGATCCTCCAGAAGATGAAAAAGACGGCCGAAGAGTATCTGCGCCAGGAGGTTACGGAGGCTGTTATCACCGTTCCCGCATACTTCAGCGATTCCCAGCGCCAGGCCACCAAGGAGGCTGGCCGCATCGCTGGCCTGGACGTGAAGCGTATCATCAACGAGCCCACCGCCGCAGCCCTGGCATACGGCCTTGACAAGAAGGACAAGGACATGAAAGTGGCTGTGTACGACCTGGGTGGCGGTACCTTCGATATCTCCATCCTGCAGCTGGGCGACGGCGTGTTCGAGGTGCTTTCCACCAACGGCGACACCCATCTGGGCGGCGACGACTTCGACCAGGTGATCATCGACTGGCTGGCCCAGGAGTTTGCGGCCGAAAACGGCGGTGTGGACCTCAAGAAGGACCCGATGGCCCTCCAGCGTCTGAAGGAAGCCGCCGAAAAGGCCAAGATTGAACTTTCCAGCCAGACTTCCACGGAGATCAACCTCCCGTACATCATGCCGGTGGACGGTGTGCCCAAGCACCTGGCCAAAACCCTTACCCGCTCCAAGTTCGAGCAGCTTTCCGACGCCCTCTTCCAGCGTTCCATCGCCCCTTGCCGCCAGGCCCTGAGCGATGCACATCTGAACCCCTCCGACATTGACGAGGTCCTCCTGGTGGGCGGTTCCACCCGTATCCCTTACGTACAGGAGCTGGTGAAGAACTTCTTCGGCAAGGAGCCCAACAAGAGCGTGAACCCGGACGAGGTGGTTGCCATCGGCGCATCCATCCAGGGCGGTGTGCTGGCCGGCGACGTGAAGGACGTGCTGCTGCTGGATGTGACTCCGCTTTCCCTGGGTATCGAAACCCTGGGCGGCGTTATGACCAAGCTCATCGAATCCAACACCACCATCCCTGCCAAGAAGAGCCAGATCTTCTCCACCGCGGCCGATAACCAGCCCGGCGTGGAAATC
>JAEEGK010000496.1_pt1 | contig 98224 bp, 79 predicted proteins | sample 8958771 | NCBI WGS metagenome assembly JAEEGK01 (sample SAMN16246547, study PRJNA631951) | gut metagenome | biome: gut microbiome; feature: rumen; material: SC-attached | host: Bos | place: Iran: Karaj | collected 2018-10 | reverse complement strand
CTGGTAGAAGGGACAATCACTCGTGAGGGGGAAGTCATTAGCAAAGCGGTGGCATTTAATGAAGTCGTGATTTCTAGAGGTGCTGGTGCTGGGATGATTGACCTTCGTGTCCATGTTGATGGACATTTTATGTACCAACAACATTCGGATGGTATGATTATTTCGACACCGACTGGCTCAACAGCGTATTCCCTGTCAGCTGGTGGGCCTATGCTTCACCCGAATTTGGGCGGCATTGTCCTTGTCTCCATTGCGCCCCACACATTGTCGAACCGTCCCATTGTTATCCCAGATACGAGTGAAATTGTGGTTGACGTTGTCCATGCACGGCAGCCGAGCATCAGTTTCGACTCACAGTCGTTTGCCAATTTGCAAAGTGGTGATCAGGTGACTGTACGCAGGGCGCCGCATGTTGTGACGTTCCTGCATCCTGTTGGCTGGAGTTATTACGACACATTACGCAATAAACTGCATTGGAATGAGGTTTCAAGGAAGCTTGATTGATTCCGTGCATATTAAACTCCTGCAGATTTGAATCTTGGAAGGTAGTGGGTCATGTTGCGTGCCCTGAATGTTCGCGATTTTGTCATTGTTGATAGTCTCTCCCTAGACTTTGCATCGGGGTTTTCTGTGATGACAGGGGAAACCGGTGCGGGTAAATCCATTATGATTGATGCGCTCCAACTGGCGTTGGGTGGCCGCGGAGAGTCGTCTATGGTGCGTGAAGGGGCAAAACGCGCAGATATTACGGCAGAGTTTTCCGTCGATGATCAGGCCAAAGAATGGTTGGTAGTTAATGAGATTGACAGCGAAGACGACGGGGTTTTGTTACGGCGGACGATTGATGCTGAGTCGGGGCGATCGCGCTGTTTTATCAATGGTGCTCCGGTTACCGCTATGCAGATGCGGTCCTTGGGTGAACTGTTGGTAGATATCCATGGGCAACATGCACATCAATTATTGATGAAGACAGGGGAACAAAGGTTGCTCCTTGACCGTCATGCAGGACTTACCCCAAAGGTTGCTGAATTGGGCATCAGGTACCGGAAGTGGAAGCAGCTTGAAGAAAAGATTACGCAGGCTACGGCGAATACTGAAAGGATGCAGGAAGAGCGCGAGCGCTTGGAGTGGCAGCTTAAGGAACTTGAAAAGGTAGCGCCAAAAGAAGGCGAATGGGAGCAGGTCAGCCAGGATTATGACCGCTTATCTCATGCGGCGAGTTTACTGGAAGGTATTGGTAGTGCAGTTGATGAACTTTCTGAATCAGACAATCCTATGCTGTCTAGGTTGGGAAGCATCAATCAGACATTATCTGGACTGGCCAGTGTTGATCGAGAACTGGAACCGGTTATTGAGATGCTTGAGAATGCCAGGATTCAGCTTCAGGAAGCGGTCTACTCACTGCGAGATTACTTGGCACATACAGACTTGGATCCAGAGCAGTTGAATGTAGTGGGGGAGCGCATGGAGGCGTTGCACACACTGGCACGTCGGTTCAAGGTCGATCCGGACCAGCTTCCCGAAGAATTTCTGAAGCGTCGTGAAGCACTTTCACAGTTTGAGCAGGATCACAATCTTAAGGCGCTGCAGGAGGAGGCTCGCAAAGCAGAAACAGCATACCAGGATTTAGCGGAACAGGTTTCAAAGGCGCGCTGTAAGGCTGGAGAGGCGTTGGGTCATGCTGTAACGGACATCATGCAGGAACTGCATATGACAGGAGGTAGCTTTGCTGTTGATATTCGCAAAGGAGAGCCTGCGTCCTATGGTACGGATATTGTCGAGTTTTTGGTGTCGGGGCATGCGGGTGCTGCCTTAAGGCCATTGGCTAAGGTTGCATCGGGTGGTGAGTTGGCGCGGGTGTCTCTGGCTTTGTCTGTGATTGCCTCTGATGCGACAGCAACGCCGACACTTGTGTTTGATGAAGTTGATTCTGGTGTTGGCGGTGGTGTTGCGGAAGTTGTTGGTAAGCTCTTAAGGCGCTTGGGTAATGACCATCAAGTATTGTGTGTGACACATCTCCCGCAGGTTGCTTCACAGGCAAAGCAGCATTTTCAGGTCAGTAAACAGGCGGTTGCTAATGTTGCTCACCCCGTTTCCCGTATTACGGAATTGACAGATGATGCTCGTGTGACCGAAATTGCCCGTATGCTGGGTGGTACAGAATTAACGGAAACGGCAATGGACCATGCCAGAGAAATGTTGGGTCAACCGACATTCCGTTTAGTCTAAAAACAGCAATTTTTTTGCCCCTCATCTCTTGAAAACGGTTTGACCGTCCCCATATCTGGAGAATTGTTAGAAATCCATAGGGAGGAAACCGTGTCAGATACGAAACCAGAAAACGAGAACCTGAATCCAGAGACTGCAGAAGTTTCTGCTGAGGCAGAGACACCCGTTGAAGAAACGGTTCAGGAGGAATCTCTGGAATCCAAGTTGGCAGCTGCAGAACAAAAAGCAGCTGAGATGCAGGATGCTTTCCTGCGCGCCAAGGCTGAAAGTGAAAATATCCGCCGTCATGCACAGGAAGATATCGCCAAGGCGCATAAGTTTGCTGTCGAAGGATTTGCTAAGGCAATGCTTGCCGTTAAGGACAGCATGGAAATGGCATTAAAGACAGATGCGCCAACCGTTGAATCCATTAAGTCTGGTGTCGAAGCGACCCTGCGCCAGTTGAACCAGGTGTTTGAGCAGAACCGGGTTGTAGAAGTTGAGCCACAGCAGGGTGACAAATTGGATCCTAACAAACATCAAGCGATTTCGACAGTCCAGGTTGACCAAGAGGATAACACGATTGTTTCTGTGCTCCAGAAGGGGTATACCCTGTCAGATCGCCTGTTGCGTCCAGCAATTGTCACGGTTGCAAAAAAAGCGTAATTGACTGCTTGAAATCTAAAAAGCCATCCCTATCTACAGTCCAGAACTGAATGGACACCTCTGGTTGGAACAACCAAAGGTGTCCAGATGCAAAGAATCCAAAGATTGAAAGGAAAAGCAAATGTCCAAAATTATCGGTATTGACCTAGGAACCACCAATTCCTGCGTTTCCGTTATTGAAGGTGGTCAGCCAAGAGTCATTGAAAATACAGAAGGTGCTCGCACCACGCCATCTACCATTGCTTATATGGATGATGGTGAAATTTTAGTGGGCGCTCCTGCAAAACGTCAGGCTGTTACGAATCCAAAGAATACGCTGTATGCAGTTAAACGTCTGATCGGTCGTAAGTTCAGTGATGCAGAAGTTCAGCGCGATATTCCAGTAATGCCTTTCTCTATTGTCGAGGCAGACAATGGTGATGCATGGCTGTCTGTCCAAGGAGGTAAGAAACTGGCGCCACCTCAGGTTTCTGCAGAAGTTCTGCGTAAGATGAAGAAGACTGCAGAAGACTATCTGGGTGAAGAAGTGACTGAGGCAGTCATCACAGTTCCTGCCTATTTTAATGACGCGCAGCGTCAGGCAACCAAGGATGCCGGTCGTATTGCTGGTCTGGATGTTAAGCGTATCATTAACGAACCAACGGCTGCTGCATTGGCATTTGGTCTCGACAAAGCTGGCAAGGGCGATCGAAAAGTGGCTGTCTATGACTTGGGTGGTGGTACTTTCGATATCTCGATTATTGAAATTGCGGATATCGATGGGGACAAGCAGTTTGAAGTTCTGTCTACCAACGGTGACACTTTCTTGGGCGGCGAAGATTTTGACCAGCGCATTATTGACTTCATCATTGATGAATTCAAGAAGACCAATGGTCTTGATCTGAAGAAAGATCCGATTGCCCTGCAGCGTATTAAGGCATCTGCAGAACGTGCGAAGATTGAACTGTCTTCTTCCCAGCAGACAGAAATCAATGAACCGTACATTGCCATGGTTAACGGTGCTCCAGCTCACCTGAATGTCCGTTTGACCCGCGCAAAACTCGAATCTCTGGTTGAAGATTTGGTTGACAAGACAATTGAACCTTGCCGCATTGCGTTAAAGGATGCTGGTCTGAGTGCTTCTGACATCAATGATGTTATCTTGGTCGGTGGTATGACCCGTATGCCGAAGGTTCAGGAAAAGGTTAAGGAATTCTTCGGTAAGGATCCTCGCCGCGATGTCAATCCTGATGAAGCAGTTGCAGTTGGTGCTTCCCTGCAGGGGTCTGTTCTTTCCGGAGACCGTAAAGACCTGTTGCTCTTGGATGTGACTCCGCTGTCCTTGGGTATTGAAACCTTGGGTGGTGTTATGACCAAGATGATCAAGAAGAACACCACGATTCCGACTAAGTACAGTCAGGTGTTCTCGACCGCTGATGATAATCAGCCTGCAGTGACAATCAAGGTTTGCCAGGGCGAACGTGAAATGGCTGCTGCGAATAAGGCACTGGGTGAATTCAATCTGGAAGGTATTCCTCCTGCACCACGTGGTATCCCACAGATTGAAGTGACTTTCGATATTGACGCCAACGGTATTCTGCACGTTAGTGCGAAAGACAAGGCAACTGGTAAGGAAAACAAGATTACGATCAAGGCGAATTCCGGTCTGACTGAAGAAGAAATCCAGCGCATGGTCAAGGATGCGGAAGTCAACGCAGAAGAAGACAAACGCGTCCGCGAATTGGCTGAAGCACGTAACCAAGGTGATGCCTTGGTACACGCAACGCGCAAGTCTATGGATGAACATGGTGACAAACTTGATCAGCCGACTAAGGATGGCATCAATGCTGCTATTAAGGAATTAGAAGAATCATTGAAGGGCGATGACAAGGCGGCAATCGACGCCAAGATGCAGGCCTTAGCAACGGCAGCCCAGAAACTGGGTGAAGCGGTCTATGCAAGCCAGCAGCAGTCTGCGGGTGCAGCAGGCGGTACAGGTGCAGCCGGTGCGGGAGCAGCAGATGCAGGTGCAGCAGGCGCTGCTCCTAAAGACGACAATGTTGTCGATGCTGACTTCAAGGAAGTCAAGGACAAAGAATAATCAGTCCTTCTAGATAGGCAGACCGCCGGGCAGTATATGGTTCCGCCATTAGCCCGGCGTTCTGTTTGGTCAGTACATACATCCGGCTGCTGTAAAGAAGGCAGCCGTTTTGAGGATGAGGAACAACTAAATGGCAAAACGGGATTTTTACGAAGTTCTTGGGGTGGCCAAGGGTGCATCTGAGGATGAAATCAAGAAGGCTTACCGCAAGCTGGCGATGAAATACCATCCAGACCGCAATCCTAATGACAAAACGGCTGAAGAAAAGTTCAAGGAAGTCAAAGAAGCTTACGAAGTTCTGTCAGATGATAATAAGCGTCAGGCTTACGACCGCTTTGGACATGCCGGTGTCGATCCTAATGGTATGGGCGGCATGGGCGGTGGTATGGGAGGAGACCCATTCGGCAGCGTTTTCGGCGATATATTTGGCGATATATTTGGTGGTGGCATGGGCGGTATGGGTGGTATGGGAGGACGTGGTGCTTCCCAGGCATACCGCGGAAGCGACCTGCGCTACAACCTTGAGATTTCGCTGGAAGAGGCGGCGAAGGGTTGTCAGAAGACCATCCGTGTTCCGGCTTGGAACAAGTGTAGTTCATGTGGTGGGAGTGGTGCCAAGAAGGGAACGTCTCCAACGACCTGTACAACTTGTAATGGTCAGGGGCAGGTTCGAATGCAGCAAGGATTTATCCAGGTCCACCAGACTTGTCCACATTGCCATGGCACGGGAAAAACCATTAAAGAACCTTGCCCGGACTGTCATGGACAAGGTTACACGCGTACAAACAAGACCTTGGAAGTCTCTATTCCGAAAGGCATTGATGAGGGAATGCGTATCCGGTCTGCGGGCAATGGTGAACCTGGACAGAATGGTGGACCGGCAGGGGATCTATTTGTCGAAATCCATATCAAGCATCATCCGGTTTTTACACGTGATGATGATGACCTGCATTGTGAAATTCCAATTTCATTTGGTAAGGCTGCATTGGGCGGCGACATTGAAGTGCCGACTTTGGATGGTAAGGTTTCGTTCCATGTTCCAACAGGTACGCAGACAGGACGGACTTTCCGTCTGAAAGGCAAAGGTATCAAGGGTGTTCATTCTTACCACCCGGGTGATCTTTTCTGCCACGTGCGTGTTGAAACACCAGTCAATCTCACAGAAGAAGAAAAGAACCTCCTTCGGAAGTTTGAGGAACTGATTGCCAAGGATGCCAAGCACAGTCCGCAGCATAAATCGTGGATGGATAAACTCAAAGATCTGTTCAAATAGAGCCGAGGATTCCAGGAAAATCCCCTGTTAGGTTGATGCCGCCCAGGGGATTTTTTTTTGAGGTTGCCCTTTGGCTAGATGCCGCCTTTAAATGCATTCTGGCGCCAGGCTTCATAAACAGTGATGGCAACGCTGTTTGATAGGTTGAGGCTCCGGTTCTCTGGCATCATCGGTAGCCTTAAGCGGTGCCCTTCTAAGAAAAAACGATGGATTGACTCGGCGAGTCCGTGAGTTTCTGCGCCGAAAATAAACCAGTCCCCAGGCGTGAATGTTGCATGAGTGTAAAACGAACTGCTGCCGTGCGTTGTCATGGCGTACATTTTGACCGGATCCGGGTGTTCTGATTCAAGGAATGCCTGCCAGTTCTTATGGATTTTGATGGAGACGAATTCATGATAATCCAAGCCGGCGCGGCGCATCTTTGCGTGGTCGATGGGGAAGCCAAGGGGTTCAACGAGATGCAGTTGGCATCCTGTGTTGGCGCAAAGGCGTATGATGTTCCCTGTGTTGGGTGGAATTTCAGGCTCGACCAAGACAACATTGAACATAGGATGCTCCAGTCAGTTTCTCCAGTGCGCGATAGCGTTGTAAAGGGTTAACTCAGCTAGAATCGCATAAAATACAATAGATGGTAGTAGTTTTGGTGCTATCGTAGCGAGAGTCCTTATTCTATCGCCCAGCAGAAAGGACATTGTAGGCAATTTCTTTGGAATCTGACAGTTCATGCATCCTTTGCCGCAAATCGTCAGGCGTCTGTTTGAAAACCTGCCCCGTACAAGAGGAGGGGATTTCCTGTGTCGTCCGGTTGCTCAGAGGCTGCATGATAGATTGTCTGTCATCGAGTTGTCGGTTGATTCCTTGATAGACGTTGGATGTGGTCGAGGTTGTGATTTGGAAGCCTTAAGGCAACGTTTTATAGGTGCATTTGTTGTTGGGATGGACTGTGCTTATGCGCCTTTGGTAGCAGCGCAATTCTCAGGTGTCGGGCATTCAGCGGTTCTTTGTGGCAATGCAGAGGCTATGCCTTTTAGTCCGGAGTCCTTTAATCTTGTCTGGTCTAATATGATGCTGCACTGGGCAGGGGATATTGGTACTGTTCTTGCCAATTGGCATCAAATGTTAAGACGGGATGGACTGTTGCTTTTCTCGTGTCTTGGGTATGGGTCATTGCATAACCTTTATCAGGCGTTTACGGGTATTGATGGTTATGACCATCTGATTAGCTTTCCGGACTTCCAACAGTTGGGCGATGCGTTGGTACAGGTGGGGTTCCCTGCACCAGTTTTGGAACGAGAATGGTTGGAATTCACATATCAGGATGTAAGAGTTCTGCTACGTGATCTTCAATCGTTAGGAGGAAATCCTTTGGAAACAAGACGTTTGGGGCTTATGGGGAAGGGGACTTTTGCCCGGTTGCTCGACAAATTGGAAGCTCTGCGTAATGGTGATGGGCTTATTCCTTTACGTTTTGAAGTCATAGTTGCCCATGCGTTTAAGGAAAAACTTCAGGATAAAGTAGGGGATATCGGACATGAAAGGACGGTAACGTTTTACCGTTGAAAAGGGGTTTTTCTCAACTGAGCAGGGAGGAGCAAAACATGAAATTGGGGAAATGGGCGATTTGTGCGGCTTTGATGTTGGGCGGTCTGCCGGTTTATGCAGGAGAGTTCTGCCAAACTTTGAGCGCCTGCCAGCGCCAGGCAAGTTCAGGTAGTGCGGTAGCACAGGCGGAACTTGGATTAAGGTACCAGCAGGGTGAAGGCGTAGTCCAAGACGTTAAGAAAGCGTTCTATTGGTTTAAGAAAGCAGCGGAACAGGGAAATCCAATTGGATTGGAAGAGGTAGGCACTGCGTATTATCGTGGTGATGGTGTTGCGCATGACAACCAAAAGGCCATCTATTGGTGGAAACAGGCTGCAGAAAAAGACAAGTCCAGTGCCATGTGGTGGCTTGGATATATCTATTCCCGGGAGAATGACCATGTGACCATGGACAAGAAACAGGCTTGTGAATGGTTTAAGAGGGCAGCGGAATTAGGCGGTGATCAATGGACGGATGGCGGCAACCCTGCCTATTACGAGCTGGCGAATTGCTACGAACGAGGCGATGGTCTTGCAAAGGACAATGCCAAAGCCATCTATTGGTTCGAGAAGGCTCGTGAACATGAACAGGAAGATGTTGATGAAATCGACGAGCGTCTAGCCAGACTGCGTCAGGCGCATGGGAATGAGTGACGCAGTTCGTAAAGATGGTTGGTCAGCCGTTTTTTCTGTTGGCCAATAAGCCGCTGGCAAATGCAAGTCTGTAGGCTGGATGCAGTTTCGCATCAGGCAGGTAGGTACCTTATCCAGATGGTGCCATTGTCATACTGTTTGACAGTTCCTGTCAGTTTCAATTTGACGGGCGGACGGCTCTGATCCTGGATGCCATCAAAAGCAGCCGTCCAGCCTGCCCGGCCATCGATGCCAGGGGCATACATCATGCTGATTTCATCAAGGAGTCCTGATGCAAGGAAGCTGCCGTTAAGATTGCCGCCCCCCGTCAGGACAAGGCGGTCAACACCAAAAGAGTCCTTAAGGATTTCCATGGCTCGCATCAGGTTAATGCCAGGCCTGCCTGTTGCAATGTAAGAAATACCTTTTTCCTTGAGGTAGGCTAAGTAGTCCTGTGTCGCGTACTCACTGACAAGGCAGACTAAGGCTTTGCCATCCAAGTTGTCTGTTTTCCAGAGGAGGGAGCCTAGGGTATCGGTTATGATGTGGTAGCTTCCGGATTTCTTTGCGCAGTACACAGATTCTTTGCCGACAGGTGCTTGGCTCTTTGGTGTGAAAGTTCCCTTGTCTGCGTAATGCATTTCAGCCGTAACCCTACCATTGATCATGGAAGGGCAATTGAGTTCTTCCAGTGCTTCGTAATATTCGTTACCGCATATCTGGTCAGTCATTGCGCAGTCAATACGACCGTCAAGTGAAGCGAGCATGTGGCAGATGATGTAAGGCCGTTTCATGGTTGTCCTAAAAGGGTATGTTGGTGATGACTATTGAATTCTATCTTTTATAAGCAAAAGTCCAAGACTTTTGCATTGATATTTTATTGCCTGTCGCTTATGGCTTAATCTGTACTAGTTCAGATTTCATCTGACAGTTAGGACTTGCGATAAGTGGGTTTTTCCAGTTTGATAGAGGTGTGAATCTTTATCAATAAGGCGTAAGCCGGAAAGGAAAAACCCATGAGCAGTATGTCTCAAAACATCATCAAATACAAACTCGGTCTACTCAATCTTGCCCAAGAGCTTGGCAACATATCAAAAGCCTGCAAAGTGATGGGGCTGTCCAGGGATACCTTCTACCGATATCAGAATGCTGTCCAAGAAGGAGGTGTTGAAGCATTGATAGATGCCAACCGCCGGAAGCCGAACCTTCAGAACAGGGTTGACCAAAGCACAGAGGATGCTGTTGTCGCATTTGCGTTGGAACAGCCTGCATTCGGTCAGTTGCGGACATCCAATGAGTTGCGCAAGAAAGGCATATTCATATCAGCATCGGGTGTCAGGTCAGTATGGCTCCGCCATAACCTTGAGAATTTCAGGAAGCGCCTAGCCAACCTTGAACGGCATGTAGCTCAGACAGGGGAAGTTCTGACAGAGGCACAGGTTTCTGCCCTTGAGAAAAAGAGAGACGATGATGTTGCATACGGAGAAATAGAGACAGCGCATCCTGGCTATCTTGGCAGTCAGGACACCTTCTATGTCGGCACCATCAAAGGGGTTGGCAGGATATACCAGCAGACGTTTGTCGACACCTACTCGAAATGGGCAACCGCCAAGCTGTATACCACCAAAACACCGATTACAGCAGCTGATTTGCTCAATGACCGTGTACTGCCATATTTCGAATCACAGGGCATGGGAATCATCAGGATCCTTACTGACCGTGGAACAGAATACTGCGGCAAGGCAGAAAACCACGATTACCAGCTCTACCTTGCAGTAAATGATATCGAGCATACGAAGACAAAGGCGGCACATCCACAGACCAATGGCATCTGCGAACGGTTCCACAAGACAATCCTGCAGGAGTTTTATCAAATTACCTTCAGGAAGAAAATCTACCGGTCGATAGAAGAACTCCAGCATGACCTTGATGAATGGCTTTGGTACTACAACAATGAGCGAACCCATCAAGGGAAGATGTGCTGTGGACGTACCCCTTTAGAGACATTGATTGACGGAAAGGAGATTTGGCGTAATAAAATAGACAACCTAAACTGATAATCTGAATCTGACAGACAGATACCTCTCGAACTGGAAAATGTCAGATGAAGTCGAAATTAGTACACGTCCGGAAACTTTCACTTGGGGCCACATCCAGATTTTTTGGATGTGGTTTTTTCTATGTGTCTTTTAGACGAGATGATGAGGTAGAATAGTAGAGTACACGTATCAAAAGGTTTGAAAAGTCATTAAGAACGGTGATTTTTAACTGGATAACGAATGGTAGGTACTGAGGTGTAAAGTTGTGAATATCTGCCAAACTAGTTGATTATTAACGTGTAACAGGTGATGGTGCTCCACCTTATCTCGTATAAAACCGCTGCGTAGTAGCTGATGGCGCCTGTCTGATCACTGGTTTGGTGAGGACTGGCGTTTTTTCTTTCTCTTCCTTTCCTCACCCAGCCAAAATCTGTTTTGTCTACTTTTGAAAGGTCAATGATGGCTTGGGTTGCTGTTGGTGTTGGTGCCGCATGTGGCGCTTGGTTGCGTTGGATTTTAGGCAACTGCTTGAATGCATTTCACGGTTATATTCCATTAGGGACGTTGACGGCCAATCTTGTGGGGGGGTACTTGATTGGTGTGGCTACGGCGTTTTTCAGTTCCCATGCAGGGATAAGTCCCGAATGGAGGCTCTTAATTGTCACGGGTTTTATGGGTGGGCTGACCACGTTTTCCACGTTTTCGGCTGAGACGATGCTACTACTGCAACGTGGCGAATACTTGTGGGCGGGTGTACAGTTACTTTTGCACGTTGCCGGTTCAATCCTCTTGTGCCTTGCAGGCTTTGCCAGTTACCGGATGCTTTCAGGCGCATAGTTATTTTGGCGGTTGATAAGGTGCGTTGTTGTCTTTTTCTGAAAAAATCCAAAATTTTGTTGTAAAAACCCCTTGAAAGTCCTGTTTTGCACCTTATATGGGACTTAGTGAAACAATTTGGAGGTTGTCATGCGTCAAGACAAATTAACAACGAAGTTACAGGAAGCCATTTCAGACGCGCATAGTCTGGCAATTGGCAATGACAATCAGTACATCGAACCGTCCCACCTGCTGCTGGCGATGATCCAGCAAGGCGATGGTGGTACTCGTTCCTTACTGCAACGTGCTGGAGTCAATGTCGGTAAGCTGGAATCGTCTTTGAAAGCGTCCTTAGAACGGTTGCCGAAGGTTACAGGTACTGGTGGAGATATACAGATTTCCCGCGAACTCTTAAATCTCTTAAACCTGACTGAACGCGAATCGATCAAACGCAAAGATGAATACATCGCGAGCGAGATGGTGCTTTTAGCATTGCTGGAAGACAAGTCTGAAGCTGGGCGTTTGGCTCGTGAAGCGGGTCTGACCAGGAGTGCGCTTGAATCAACAATTAACGCTGTAAGGGGAGATGCAACAGTGAATTCTGCAGATGCTGAATCCAAACGCGAAGCACTGAAGAAATATACGCTAGACCTGACGGAACGCGCCAGGAGCGGCAAGCTTGATCCCGTCATCGGACGTGATGACGAAATCAGGCGCGCTATCCAGGTGCTCCAGCGCCGTACCAAGAACAACCCGGTTTTAATTGGTGAACCAGGGGTGGGTAAGACAGCGATTGTCGAAGGCCTGGCTCAGCGTATCGTCAATGGCGAAGTACCAGAAAGCTTGAAAGGCAAACGTGTGTTGGCCTTGGATATGGCTGCACTCTTAGCTGGTGCGAAGTATCGTGGTGAATTCGAAGAACGTCTGAAAGCAGTTTTGAATGAACTGGCTAAAGACGAAGGGCAGGATATTGTCTTTATCGATGAAATCCACACGATGGTGGGAGCCGGTAAGTCTGAAGGTGCGATGGATGCAGGTAACATGCTGAAGCCAGCACTGGCTCGTGGCGAACTGCATTGCGTTGGTGCGACGACTCTGGACGAATATCGTAAGTACATCGAAAAGGATGCCGCACTGGAACGCCGTTTCCAGAAGATCATGGTCGATGAACCATCTGTCGAAGACACGATTGCGATTCTGCGTGGCTTGCAGGAAAAATATGAAATGCATCACGGGGTTGAAATTTCCGACCCAGCGATTATTGCTGCAGCAGAACTGTCACATCGTTACATTACGGATCGGTTCTTACCAGACAAGGCGATTGACTTGATTGATGAAGCTGCATCCCGGATCAAGATGGAAATTGACTCCAAACCGGAAGTCATGGATAGGCTTGACCGTAAGATCATCCAGTTGAAGATTGAACGTGAAGCAGTTCGCAAGGAAACCGACGATGCATCCAAGAAACGGATGGCATTACTCGAAGAAGAAATTGCGCGCCTTGAAAAGGAATATGCTGATTACGATGAAATCCTGAAGGCTGAAAAGGCCTCGGTTGAGGGCTCCAAGCATACGAAGGAAGAAATCGAAAAAGTCCGACTGCAGATTGACGAAGCCAAACGTCAGGGCAACTACCAGAAGATGTCTGAACTGATGTACGGTATCTTGCCTGAGCTGGAAAAACGCCTGAAAGCGGAAACAGGTAACAAGGATGGGGCAACAGACCGCCCAAGGCTTCTGCGTACTGAAGTGGATGCAGAAGAAATCGCGGAAGTTGTCTCCCGTGCAACCGGTATCCCCGTTTCCAAGATGATGGAAGGAGAAAGGGCAAAACTTCTGCGTATGGAAGACGAACTGCATAAACGTGTCGTCGGCCAGCATGAAGCGGTTGTAGCGGTCTCTGAAGCGATCCGACGCTCACGTGCCGGTTTGTCCGACCCGAATAGGCCTTATGGTTCGTTTATGTTCTTGGGCCCAACCGGTGTCGGTAAGACAGAACTGTGTAAAGCGTTGGCTTCCTTCCTGTTTGACACGGAAGACGCGATGATCCGTATCGACATGAGTGAATTCATGGAAAAACACTCGGTGGCTCGTTTGATTGGTGCGCCTCCAGGATATGTCGGTTACGAAGAAGGCGGTTACCTGACTGAAGCTGTCCGTCGTAAACCTTACAGTGTTATCCTCTTGGATGAAATTGAAAAAGCACATCCTGATGTCTTCAATGTTCTCTTGCAGGTCTTGGATGATGGTCGGATGACCGATGGTCAAGGCAGGACGGTTGACTTTAAGAATACCGTCATCGTCATGACGTCTAATTTGGGTTCGCACCTGATCCAGTCGATGGCTGGTAGTGAACAGAAGGAAATCAAGGATGCTGTGATGGGCGAAGTCCAGCAGCACTTCAGACCTGAGTTCATCAACCGTATCGATGAGATTGTGGTCTTCCATGCCTTAGACAGCAAGAACATTGGTGCGATTGCGAAGATCCAGCTGGATCTGTTGAACAAGCGTTTGGCTGCGATGGATATGTCTATGGAAGTATCTGATGCTGCGTTGAACAAGATTGCCGAAGCTGGTTTTGATCCACTCTTTGGGGCACGTCCTTTGAAACGGGCTGTCCAGAATTTGATCGAAAACCCATTGTCCAAGGAAATCTTGGAAGGCAAGTTCGCACCAGGTGATGGCATTGGTGTTGACGTGGCTGACGACCGTCTGGTCTTTACGAAGCAGGCTAAAGCGGACTAATCTGTCAACATACCCAAAAACAGGAGGCCGGGGTAACCCGGCCTTTCTGCATTTAAAGCATTTCGCCTGCGTAATCAGCCAGACGGGATCGCTCACCCCGTGCCAATAAGATATGGCCGCTGTGGCGCCATCCTTTGAAGCGGTCAACTACATAGGTTAAGCCACTTGATCCTTCAGTCAGGTACGGTGTGTCAATCTGCGCAAGGTTCCCCATGCAGACAATCTTAGTGCCAGGTCCTGCTCTGGTAATTAATGTCTTCATCTGCTTGGGCGTTAAGTTCTGCGCTTCATCGATGATTACGAATTTCCTAATGAATGTCCTACCGCGCATGAAGTTCATCGATTTGATGGAAATGCGCGATTCAATCAGATCTCGTGTAGTCTGCCTTTCCCAAGAACCGGCATCTTTGTTGCCCGAGGTGAGCACATCCAGGTTGTCATCTAACGCTCCCATCCAAGGCGACATTTTCTCTTCTTCAGTTCCTGGCAGAAAGCCGATGTCTTCACCAATTGGGATGGTCGGGCGCGTGACGATGATTTCGTCAAACCGCTGGCTTTCAAATACCTGGGATAGGCCCGCTGCCAATGCTAAAAGGGTTTTTCCGGTACCAGCCTGTCCCGCCAAGGTCACAAAGTCGACTTCAGGATCCATCAAGAGGTTCAACGCGAAGTTCTGTTCACTGTTTCGTGCATGTATCCCCCAAACATTGTCTTTTCCTTCCGTGTAGTCGTGCAGTGTCTTAATCGATGCTTTTGTCCCGTTGGTTGCAACTACTCGGGCATAAAAAGGCGGGAAGTTTTCTGTTGCTTCTAGGTAAACGAACTGGTTCACAAAAAGGTCAGGGACGGCAGATCCCCCAAACGTATAGACCGTCTGGCTGTAGCTGTGATGGTCGTTTTCGTTTTTGGTGGTTAGCTCCGTTGCCTGATCCCAAAAGTCATTCTCCAGCTTTAATGTACCCGTGTACAGGAGATCTTGGTCATCCAACACTTGGTCGTTGAAGTAGTCCTCGGCTGAAAGGCCTAAGGCACGGGCTTTCAGCCGCATATTGATGTCTTTGGAGACTAGGACGACGAGTCTGTCAGGCTTTTCCTTTGAAAGCGTCGTAACGGCATTCAAAATGATGTTGTCTGCAATTGCGTCTTGTGGAGCCAAGAGTTGGTCGGTTGCAGCCTCAAGGTAGAGCCTGCCTTTCGCTTCGATGTTACCGAGTTTGTCCAGGGCAATGCCTTCAGATAGGATGATGGTACTGTCCACATCAGCGATTAAACGGTCAAGCAGACGTGAGACTTGCCTTGCATTGCGTGCTGTGTCCGAAAGCCCGCTTTTATGCGCATCGAGCTCTTCCAAGGTTTTCATCGGGATGAAGAGATCGTGTTCTTCAAACCGGAAAAGCGAGGTTGGGTCATGTAGTAGGACGTTGGTGTCGAGCACAAAGATTTTCGGGATGCCGGATAGGCTTGCCGCCTTACTTAGTGGCGTGAGACGGTTCGTACCAGTGAGTTTCCTTTTAGGTGGCTCCTGCGGTGGTTTAGGGGGTGCCTTGGACGGCGTTTTAGCTGCTTTTGGGGCAGGTTGTTTGACTTTTTGTGCAGGCGTAACCGACAGGGTGACCCTATCGGCAAGCTTGGTGGGCATACTGGGTAGTGGCATTGGGGCTTCCTGTCTTTTGTTTTGGGGGGCGGGTGTTTTTAGGCTTTGGCTAAGTCCGTAGCGGCCTGCAGTACTTCGTCGACGTGCCCGGCGACTTTGACATTGCGCCATTCCCTTGCGATATTGCCTTTGGCGTTAATCAAGAATGTTGATCGTTCAATCCCGCGGGTCATTTTTCCGTAGCGCTTTTTCTCTTTTATTACGTCGAAGAGGTTACACAACGCTTCATCAGCATCGGAAATCAAAGGAAAGGGGAGTTCAAGTTTTTTCGAGAAGTTTTCATGTGACTTCAAGGAATCCCGGCTGATACCGACAATGGTAGTGTTGGCGTCAGCGAAGGCTTGGTGGGCGTCCCGGAAACAGATACTCTCTGTTGTGCATCCTGGCGTATTGTCTTTCGGATAGAAATAGACGACGACATTTTTGCCTTGGTAGTCGGAAAGCTTGAAGGTTCCCGTTGGGGTTTCACCGGTAAAGTCGGGTACTGCTTGGTTAAGGGCAATGTTTGACATGCTATCTCCCATGTTGCTGCCAGAACATCCTGGCAGGTCTAAAAACGTTTCGCCAAGTCGAATTGGCACTAATGCCCATCATAATGGGTTGGATGTACCTTGGAAACAGATAATGTGTGGTTTTTCCCATATTTAATAGGCGTGTGTATCGATTGACGGAATACGTCGTTTTTGGGGATTGTGCTTGATTATTCACTCCTGAGTCTTCACAATAACTATTTTGCGCCTAATGAAGGTGCTGTTTCCAAAAAACATCCTAAGAGGGAATGAAATGCGTTCCATTGGTAAATCCAAGAAGCTGGACAATGTCTGCTATGCCATCCGTGGTCCTGTGCTGGATCGTGCAAGGCAGATGGAAGACGAAGGTCAGAAAATCATCAAGCTCAACATCGGTAATGTCGGTGTTTTCGGGTTCGATCCACCGGAAGAGCTTGTCCGTGACATGATCCGCAATATGCAGAATGCGTCGGCGTATTCTGATTCTAAGGGGATGTATTCAGCGCGTAAGGCGGTGATGCAGTATGCGCAGCATAAAAACATTGCAGGTGTTACGATTGATGACATCTATCTGGGTAATGGGGCATCTGAACTGATTATCCTGGGGATGCAGGCACTCTTGGACAATGGCGATGAAGTGCTTGTGCCAACGCCAGACTATCCGCTGTGGACCGCATCGGTGACCTTGGCTGGCGGCAAGGCTGTCCATTACGTCTGTGATGAAAATAATGATTGGATGCCAGATATTGCCGATATCGAAGCCAAGATTACCCCACATACCAAAGCGATTGTTATCATCAATCCGAACAACCCAACTGGTGCGGTGTATTCAGAAGAACTGTTGAAGCAGATTGTTGATGTTGCCCGTAAGCACCAGTTGATTATCTTCGCGGATGAAATCTATGACAAGTGCCTCTACGACGGTGTAACCCATACCTCCATCGCATCGCTGGCCAATGATGTGCTTTGTTTGACCTTAAACGGATTGTCGAAGAATTACCGTGCCTGTGGTTACCGGGTAGGCTGGATGATTGTCTCCGGCGAAAAGCGCTATGCAAAAGACTATATCGCTGGGCTCAATATGCTCTCATCGATGCGCCTTTGCTCCAATGTACCCGGCCAGTTTGCTGTGCAGGCGGCTTTGGGTGGTTATCAAAGTATCAATGATCTTGTCGCCCCGGGAGGTCGCTTGGAACGCCAGCGTACATTGGCCCATAAGCTGTTGACGGATATTCCGGGTGTGACTTGTGTGAAGGCAAAAGGCTCGCTTTACCTCTTCCCTCGCTTGGATCCTGAAATCTATCCAATCAAGGATGACCAGCAGTTTGCTTATGACCTCTTGGATCGTGAAAAAGTCTTGATTGTCCAGGGTACTGGCTTTAACTGGATTGCGCCGGATCATTTCCGCGTCGTGTTCCTGCCGCCATCGGATGACCTGAAGCTGGCGATTGGGCGCTTGGCAAATTACCTCGCTTATCTGCGCAAGAAGTTTGGCACTGAAGAGCTGGCTCAGAAGAAATATGGCAAGGCTAAAGTTGAAGAGCCGGTTTATGAAGAAGTCACCGTTTGACGTTTTTTGAAAGTTGAAAAAGCATGAAGCCAGTTAAAGTTGGTATCTTGGGTCTGGGAACCGTTGGTTCCGGAACGTTTAATGTTTTAAAGCGTAACCAGAAAGAAATTTTAGGGCGTGCAGGCCGTCGCATAGAGGTTGTGATGGTGGCGGATCGTGATGTCGAACGGGCACAAAGCATTGTCCGGGGCGACTGTGAAGTGGTCTCAGATGGTTACCAGTTGGTCAATAACCCAGACATTGATATTGTCGTCGAACTCATTGGTGGTTATACCGTTGCCAAGGACTTTGTCTTAAAAGCGATTGAAAACGGCAAGCATGTTGTGACGGCGAACAAGGCTTTGCTTGCTGTTCATGGTAATGAAATCTTTGAAGCAGCCCAGAAAAAGAAAGTCATCGTTGCCTTTGAAGCTGCTGTTGCTGGTGGTATTCCTATCATCAAGGCATTGCGTGAAGGGTTGACGGCAAACCGTATTGAATGGATTGCCGGCATCATCAATGGTACGACGAACTTCATTCTCTCCGGAATGCGTGACAAGGGACTCGAATTTGCAACTGTCCTGAAAGAAGCCCAGCAGTTGGGTTACGCAGAAGCTGACCCGACCTTTGACATTGAAGGTGTTGATGCAGCGCATAAAGCAACAATCATGTCTGCGATTGCGTTCGGTGTGCCTGTCCAGTTTGATAAGGCTTATGTTGAAGGAATCAACAAACTTGCATCTATTGATATTACCTATGCGGAAGAATTGGGCTACCGAATCAAACTCCTGGGGATTACCAAACGCATGGAAAATGGCATTGAACTGCGTGTGCATCCGACATTGATCCCAGCTAAACGGTTGATTGCCAATGTCGAAGGTGCGATGAATGCCGTGTTGGTCAACAGTGATGCAGTCGGGGCAACGCTTTATTATGGCAAGGGAGCCGGTTCTGAACCAACGGCCTCTGCTGTAATTGCCGACTTGGTGGATATTGCCCGTGTTGATACGGTTGATCCTGAACACCGCGTCCCATACTTGGCATTCCAGCCTGATGCGATGAACGACACGCCGATCCTGCCGATTTCCGAAGTGACGACTAGTTACTACCTGCGTATGCAGGTCAAAGACCAGCCGGGCGTGTTGGCTGATATCACGCGTATCCTGGCGGACCTGAAGATTTCCATTGATGCGTTCTTGCAGAAAGAACCATTGGAAGGTGAAACGCTGGTTGACATCATCGTCCTGACCCATCAGACGCAGGAAAAGAACATGAATGCGGCTATCGAAAAGATCGAGCAGATTCCAACCGTCATGGGCAAGGTGACCCGTATCCGTCTGGAAAACTTACTATAAATCTTCGTTGGAAGGCAGAAAGGGGGAGGGGGACCTCCCTTTTTTGTTTGTTAGCTGACTTCGACAATGCGCCACCCAAAAACGGTGTTTGTCCCGTTTTTAGGCATTTTGGGCAATAAAAAACCGGAGGGGTTTCCTCCGGTTTCATCAAACAGCCGTTTGAATTAAGCGTGTTCGCCCAGGACTGAAACGGTGACGTCAACGATAACGTCGGTGTGTAGTGCGATGGAGACTGGGTAGTCACCAACAGCCTTGAATGGGCCCTGTGGCATGCGAACCTGGGACTTGTGGATTTCGAAACCCTGTTTGGTCAGTGCTTCTGCGATGTCGTAGTTGGTGACAGAACCGAACAGACGGCCATCGACACCGGACTTCTGCAGAATCTGGACAATCAGACCAGAGAGTTTTTCACCCTGTTCCTGAGCGGCAGCCAGTTTTGCTGCTGCTGCTGCTTCCAGTTCAGCACGCTTGGTTTCAAATTCCTTGACAGCTTCTTCAGTTGCACGGCGAGCGATACGCTGTGGGATCAGATAGTTGCGTGCATAGCCGTCTTTAACTTTGACGACGTCACCCAGGTTGCCCAGATTGACGACTTTTTCCAACAAAATAACTTGCATGTTTTTCTCCAATATCCTTTTGTTTGATCAATGCAATCAGGCAGAATGCAGGGAGGTGTAAGGCAGCAGAGCCAGGAAGCGGGCACGCTTGATGGCAGTGTCCAGCTGACGCTGGTAGTGGGCCTTGGTACCAGTCAGACGTGCTGGCATGATCTTGCAGTTTTCCTGGATAAAGTCTTTCAGGGTGTCGATGTCTTTGTAGTCGATCTGTTCAACGTTCGCTACGGTGAAACGGCAGAATTTCTTGCGCTTGAACAGAGGATTCTGCTGTTTGCGTTTGTCTTTGCTTTTATTCTTGTCGAATTTCTTACCAAATGCCATTTTTGGCTCCTGTATAAAGTTTTGTTCTATTCAATCAGGGTAAATCCAGTGATATGGAACAGCGGTCTCTGGTTCTTCAAGCTCTTTGCTGCGATGAAACCTTCAAAGTGGCAGAGCTTATCGGACGGCACATTCAAGATGTTGTTTGCGATATCACCAATGCCTACAGCATCGATGGCGACTTCTACATCCCTTACTGAGCCAGCTTCCATCTGCTTAGACTGGTGTTGTAGTGTCAGCGTAATGACCGGTACACCGGCTGGGGTGTAGCGAATCGCTGACCGCTCGATAATCCAGGCAGTAAGCTCGAAGCTGTTTTTAGATGCCAGAGTTGCCTCCTTAATCAGTGGTTTCCCGCTTAGTTAGCAGCGGACTGTTCAGCAGCAGGTGCTTTAGCAGCGGTTTCCTTCTGTGCAGATTTCATCATTGGAGAAGGACCGGTTTCAGCACGTTTCATCTTGACAGTCAGGTGACGCAGGATGGCATCGTTGAACTTGAATGCAGTTTCCAGTTCGTTCAGGGTTTCGCTGTCGCATTCAATGTTCATCAGGACATAATGTGCCTTGGCAAACTTGTTGATCATATAGGCCAGCTGACGGCGGCCCCAGTCTTCAACACGGTGGATTTTCCCGCCGCGAGAAGTAACACTGTTTTTGTATCGTTCAATCATTGCCGGAACCTGTTCGCTCTGGTCCGGATGAACGATGAAAACGATTTCGTAGTGACGCATGCGTACTCCTTATGGACGTTAAAAAATATGCCCGCCCCAGCGTCAAGTCAGGTGCGGGAAGAAGAAAACACAAGATATTAGCACGAGGTCTGGTTCATTGCAATATTTTGAGGTGTTATCTGTGTGATGTTGCACGAAACCAAAGGGCGCTAGATTATCAAGTGGAAACCTTATAAAATCCATGACCATACCTACAGTCTAGAAAGATGGACAGTTTCTTAAGCCCTTATTCGTCCATCCTACTACCATCGAAAGGCAAAGCACTATGATTAAACTAACGCAAAGACAAGCGCAGATCCTGAATATCATTCATCGGTCCTTGCAACAGACTGGTTTCCCACCGACGCGTGCTGAAATTGCGGCTGAATTGAAGTTTAAGTCTGTGAATGCTGCTGAAGAACATCTGCAGGCGCTGGCGAAAAAGGGTGTGATTGAAATTGTGCCAGGGATTTCACGTGGCATTAAGCTTGTGAAAAAGAGCGGTAGCTTGGTAGGTGGCGAAAGTTATCTTGGTTTACTCGTGTTGCCTTTGGTGACTAAGGTCAAACCTGGCGACAAGATTCCTGACGAAGTCAAGGCTGAGAAAACCTTCCAGGTGGATGTTGGTCTTTTTTCTGACAAACCAGATTATCTCTTGAAAGTTTCTGGTGATGCGATGAAAGGTGCGGGTATCTGTGACGGGGACTATGTTGCCATTAAGAAGGCAGATACGGCCAAGAATAACCAAATTGCACTGGTAGATCTGGGTGAAGAACTCGCCATCAGGCGCATGGTCAAGAAAGGTAAAGCACTTACTGCAGTTGCCGAAAATCTGGGCGCTTCGGTTGGTGAAGCCGTTTCTGCCGCTGATGTCATGAGTGTTGAAGGGGTTATGGTTGGCCTGATCCGGCGTTCTGCATAAACCCCTTTGCCTTAACGTTTGGTTTTGCCAGCCAGTTCTTCAATCTGGTTGGCAATGCCACGCAGAATATTGATCTCTTCTGTTTCAAGGTGGCTCCGCGAGAAAAGGCGGCTTAGCCTTGGCATCAGTTTCTTGGGGGTTTCGGGATCGAGATAGCCTAGCGCAATGAGCGCACGTTCCATGTGGCTCAGCATACCGTTGACTTGGTCGATGGTCGCAGGTGTTCCTTTAAAGCCGATGTGGCTTGTTTCTTTTGCGATTCCCTTTCCGGCTAATATGGCCATTCGGCATTCGTAAGCGAGGACCTGAACGGCTTGTGCCAGATTCAGTGAAGAGTGTGCCGCACTTGCAGGAATATTGATGAGTGTGTCGCAACGGCTGACGATATCATTGGGCAGCCCGTAGCGTTCACTGCCAAAAACGAGCGCCTGTGGCATCGCATCGGCTTTCAGTTGTGTCTCTGCAAACTGGCGGGGTGTCAGAATCTTTGCTGAGAATTCGCGTAACCTGGCGGTTACTGCTGCTGCTCCCACGCAACCATCCAAGGCTTCATCGATACTATCGACGATTTGTGTGTTTTCCAGCACATCCAATGCACCACTGGCAAAGGCTATCGCTTCAGGATGGCTTTTGACGGTGGAGTAACGGGGTGAAACGAGGACGAGCTTTGAAAAGCCCATGGTTTTGATGGCTCGTGCAGCGGCTCCCACGTTGCCTGGATGGCTTGTTTGGACCAGTACAAACTGAAGGCCTTGGAAAATGGTATCGGATTTAGACGCGTTCATTTAAAATTGAGGATTAAGGTAAGCTTCCCTAACGGACGTTTTTTTCAATCATTATGACATCGGAAGCCTTTTGTGGTCATCTCCGGTGTGTATGCTTTTATTCAGGAACGCCATGCAGCATCCTATGCTAAACACTGCGGTGAAAGCCGCCCGCCGTGCGGCATCCATCATCAACCGCGCCTCATTCGACTTGGAACAGATTAAAGTTGAACAAAAGGATAAGAACGATTTTGTGACCGAAGTCGACCGAGAAGCCGAGGCGGCTATCATCGATGTCCTTCTGTCGACTTATCCGGATCACGCAATCCTTGCTGAAGAAACGGGTGCTTCCAATGGACTGAACGATGAGAGTGAAAATGTGTGGATCATCGATCCGTTGGACGGTACCACCAACTTCATCCATGGCTTCCCATGCTACTGCATTTCAATCGCCCTGCAGCAAAAGGGCGTAGTGACCCATGGCCTTGTTTATGACCCGGTTGCCAATAATCTCTATACCGCATCCAAGGGTGGTGGGGCATATATGAATAACCGGCGTATTCGCGTGAGCCGCACGGAACGTCTCTCCCGTGCATTGATTGGTACGGGCTTTGCTGGTCGTACGAAAGACCCTGAAGTATTGAAAGAGTTCCTGTCGATGTTTGAGACGATGACCTTGAATGCGCAGGCTGTACGCCGCCCAGGTTCCGCGGCATTGGATCTGGCCAATGTCGCTTGTGGCCGCTATGACGGTTATTACGAAAAAGATCTCAAGATTTGGGATATTGCTGCGGGCGCCTTGTTGGTTTCGGAAGCGGGTGGCATTGTGTCTGACTTTAACGGTGAAGCCGGCTACTTGGAATCAGGCAATATCATTGCGGGTTCTCCGCGCGTTTTCGCCCAGATGCTCGCGCTTTTGAAATCTAAATAAATGGGCAATCCGACCTCCGGAAAATGGCGTGCCGATATGCGCATCGACATCTTCTGCGAGGTCGTCGATAATTTTGGTGATGCGGGCGTCTGTTGGCGATTGGCCCGCCACCTAGCCAATGAGCGTGGTTGCGACATCCGTCTCTGGATTGATAAGCCGGATGTCTTGCAACGCATCTGCCGCAACTTAAATCCCGATTTGCCAGTCCAGCACGTTTGTCAGGTGACGGTCTGCCGTTGGCCGGAAAACCTCGAGTCTCAAACTATCGGTCAGATTCCTGACGTTGTTATTGAAGGCTTTGGTACGCGTCTGCCTGAAGCCTATTGTGAGATGATGACAAAAAGGGCAGTTGCCCCTGTTTGGGTCAACCTGGAATATCTAAGTGCCGAGCCTTGGGTGGAAGGGATGCACAAAATGCCTTCCCCTCATCCGCGGTTGCCGTTGACGAAATATTTTTTCTTCCCTGGATTTACTGCTCAGACGGGCGGCTTAATCCGTGAGGATCGCCTGATTGAGACAGCCAATGCCTTTAAAGAAGATAAAGCGAAGCGCAATGATTTCCTTTCGTCCCTTGGCGTGGATGCCAGTGGCTTTACCCGTATCGTGTCACTCTTTTGTTACCCGATAGCACCGGTTGAAACCTTGTTGAAGGCATTTTCGATATTGGATATACCTGTTCTCTGCCTGGTGCCTGAAGGTGTGGCTGTGGATCAGGTTACGCGGTTTTTGGGCGCTATTCCTGTCGTGGGTAAGCTTTACCGAAAAGGGAACTTGGGCTTGCAGGTTATCCCGATGATGGAGCAGGCCCAGTATGACCTGTTGCTTTTTTCGTGTGACCTGAATTTTGTCCGAGGGGAAGACTCTTTTGTCAGGGCACAGTGGGCAGGTAAGCCTTTTGCCTGGCAGATATACCCACAGCAGGAAGATGCACATTTCGAGAAGCTCGATGCTTTTATGCATCTTTATGCCCAAGGACTTGTACCAGAAGATGCAACCACTTTACGAACCTTTGTAGATGCCTGGAATGGCCGCAAAGGTGCCAAAAGCGTTAGTGAAGCATTGCTGTCCTTCATGGCACTTTGGCAGAAACTGGCGCAACATAGTCTCTTTTGGCGCCAAAAACTGACACAACAAGACGATTTAGGCACAGCTTTAGTTCGATTTATCGAATCTTTGCGTTAGAATATTATGATTTTCCCAAAATCGGTGGCATTGCTGGCGTCTTAGCTACCGGGGGCTTTGGTTTTAATTGTTCAATCCACTTAGATTTATTTTTTATGAAAACAGCACAAGAAGTACGGGTCGGTAACGTTGTCATGATCAACAATGACCCAATGGTTGTCCTGAAGTCCGAATATTCCAAATCCGGCCGTAACTCCTCCGTTTGCAAGATGAAGATGAAGAACCTGTTGACGGGGTCTCCAATGGAAGCCGTTTACCGTGCCGACGAAAAGTTTGATACTGTAGTTCTCGATAAGAAGGAAGTCACCTATTCCTACCAGGCTGACCCTTACTATGTCTTCATGGATGCTGAATACAACCAGTATGAAGTTGAAGAAGACTGCATGGGCGATGTCCTGAACTACCTCGAAGATGGTATGGCATGTGAAATCACCTTCTACAACGACAAGGCGATTTCTGTTGAACTGCCTAACACCGTTGTCCGTGAAGTTGTCTATACTGAACCAGCTGTTAAGGGTGACACCTCTTCTGGTAAGGTTATGAAGTCTGCCCGTATCGCAAGTGGTAAGGACGGTGGTTATACCCTGCAGGTGCCGCTGTTCGTTGAAATCGGTGACAAGATCGAAATCGACACCCGTACTGGCGAATACCGTAGCCGTAGCAAATAATTCCAATCCGTTTGGAACAACAGGCGGCACGCATCTCGCGTGCCGTTTGCGCATCTAACCCCAAGACAAGGAGGCAACATGGCTGTACGCAGTATGACGGCATATGCGACAACCACTGCTGAGACAGTGGCTGGGACGCTGACCATTGAACTCAAAAGTGTCAATTCGCGCTTTCTCGACCTTCAGTTCAGGATGAATGACGAATTCCGCCAGTATGAAAGTGCTTTCCGTGAAGCCATCATGCAGCAGGTCAAACGCGGTAAGGTTGAGTGCCGTCTTTCCTACGGGAAGGGTGAGCGGAATGTTTCATCGTTGCGTTTGAACCGTGCCCTCTTTGAGGAACTGATGAAGCTTCAGACGGAAGTTCAGGACTTGGATGGTAATGCAATCAACATGCGGGTCAGTGAAATCTTGGCTTGGCCTGGCATGATTCAGGAGGCTGTTCCCGATCAGGATCTCTTAAGGGTGCAGGTCAACAGCGTCTTGGCAGCGACGGTCAAGGCCTTTACCCAAGAACGTGAAAGGGAAGGGCAGGCGTTGTCAGAAGCACTGCTTGCTAAAGTTTCGGAAATGCAGGCGATTGTTGCCCGTATTGAACCGTTGTTGCCGCAGGTTTTGGAACAGTTCAAGCAAAAGTCGATTGAACGGATGCAAGAAGCGTTGGGCATTGCTATTGAAGGTGCTGTGCCACAGACGATGACCCAACAGGAAGCCGCTGAGCGGATTCGCCAGGAAGTCACCCTTTATGGGATGCGAATCGATGTGGCTGAAGAATTGGCACGCCTTAAGATCCACCTCGATGAAATCCATGAAATCTTCAGTAAAGGTGGGTTGGTTGGCAAGCGCTTGGACTTCATGTTGCAAGAACTCAACCGTGAAGCCAATACCTTGGGCTCGAAAGCCGCAATTAAGGAGCTCTCTGACGCATCGATTGACCTGAAGCTTTTGATTGAGCAGATTCGCGAACAGGTTCAGAACCTTGAGTAGTGCCTAACCCAGCCATCCAACCAATTTCCATTAAACAGCTTTGTTGAGTCGTATTGGTAACAGGCGGTTTTGCTTCCTTTAAGTGGCATAGGCATCCCATAACAGAGGTTGATTGTTGGGTTTGTTTTCCTGTAATATGAGAACGGTTCTCAAATTTGTCTTTTGTGTATGGCACAGCGTTCAAGCTATCAAACCAAACAGCTCCAGCAAATGCTCTCGTATATGGCATCCAAAGGGTCACAGCATGTGACGGCAGCGGATATCCGCCAGCATTTCCAAAGTGCCGGTATTAAACTGTCAACAGCTACTATTTACCGGCATCTTGGCCGTATGCTCAAGGAGGGGTTGGTTGCACGGTATACGATCGATGGCAACCAGGGGTATTGCTACGAGTTCCTGGGTGGTACGCATGCGCAGCATAAAACGTCTTGTTTCCATTGTAAGTGCGAGCACTGTGGTATTTTGATCCATCTGGCTTGCCATGAGATTGAGGCATTGTCTGCTCACTTGAACCAGTCCCATCATTTTTCGTTGGATCCTGCGCGGACCATCTTTTATGGCCGGTGTAACCGCTGTGCGCTGGATCATATGGCTCCTTTAATAGGGCAAGGTTGCCATCATGGATGAATGGATCAAAAAAAAACATGGTTGGATTGGCCTGATAGCCGTTGCCTGCCTGTTTTTTTTCCAATCTCTCTTGCCCTTGGTAGAGAGCACTCACCAGTGTGATGAAGACCATTGTGTGGTCTGTTGTTGTCTGGCAGGGGCGAACCACACAATGGAGAAGATGGGGCCTGTTCCACCTTCGTCTGGAATCCTGCCACCAGTACCTCCCGTACTTCTACTATTAGGACTGGTTCCCATCTGTTTGGTGTCCCCGCGCACGAGGACACCGGTGACGGACTGGAATCGTATGAACAATTAGCCTGACAGCTACCTATGGCATATTCCCAGCCATATGGGAAGCAATAGGTTGCCCTTCTACCATTAATCGGTTTGACACCTATGGCTTTGTATAAGCCTAGATTGAAAGTTTTGTTGTACAGCCATTATCTTGGGGGGCATGACTTTAAATTGATTGTTTTTAGGCTGTTTAGGTTATGTACAAGAAAACACTTGTTACCACGCTGCTTTTCTTGGCAGGCCCAGTGGTTTATGCACAGACCCATGTGCAGGTTTATGGGGCTGTCGATACGGGATACGTCAAAGAGACCGGTACGGATGCCCGCATGGATGAGAATGAAGATAATGCCATCGGTATTAAGGGTTATGAAGATTTGGGTGGTGGTTATCAGGTCACTTTCCAGCTGGAAAAACGTTTCCAACTCTACGATGGCGGCTATAAGGAAAGTGAAGGCTTCTACGATGCACTGGCGACCCGGCTTAGGGGAGAACAGCGTGTCGACTGGTTAGGCGCCGCCAACGTCGGTATCAAGGGGGCGTTTGGTAGGATTCGCCTGGGTCGGGTCGATGAGCTGTCATTTGAATATTTCAAGGAGATTGATCCGTTCGAACAGCTGTCGACGGGGTCTGCATTGGCAAAATATAACTTGGCTCGTTCTGAGCAGGTTGCCAACACCCTACGCTATGACTCTCCAGAGTGGTCGGGTTTTTCTTTTGGGGCAGCCTATACGTTGGGTACGGATACTCACCAACGTGTGGAAAATGCCGACGGAAGCTTTTCGTATAAGAAGGGAGTCCGTAACGATGGTTTTGGTGTTTCCCTGCGCTATGAAGGCGAAGACCTCTTTTTGACTGCAAACTTCGCCCGAGTTGCGGATTCGGCGAAGTCCTGGGTTTGGAACGCCGGCGGTGCCTATTCGTTTGGCGACTTGCGCGTTTCTTTGGGATACCAGAAATCACAGGTCAAGGACATGAGCGACTGGCGTTTGGAGCCAGACGACGACTTCATTGAAACGACCGGCATCAACCAGGAGGAATGGCAGGCAGGCGTTTCCTATGGTTTTGGTGCGAATACCGTCAAGTTTGGCTACAGCCATGGCGCGATGAAGGGTAACGACTACCTGAAGGGCGGTAATGCCAACAAGTATGCATTGGGTTATACGTATGACTTCTCCAAGCGTACACAGTTCTATGCGATGGCGTCTTACACAGAGAGCAGTAATAACGATGTAGGTGCCATCTACAACAATAATGGTGTGGCTGCTGATTCGGTGACTGGCGTCCAGGTTGGGATTACCCATAAATTCTGACCCGGCTAAAAACGTTTGGCCCTCTTGTCTGGTTGGTTTCCAAGATGATCTGTTATGCGGAATACGAAAGGGGCGGCGCTTTAGCCTCAGGAGACGACCTCTATCATAGGGCTCTTATTCCAAGGTGATGATTCAAAATGAAAAAAATCCTCCGTCTGCTGTTTGTAGCTGTTTGTGCCATCAGCTTTATCTGTGCTTGTTCATCCAATACGGATAAAACAGGCAAAACCGTTAAAAAGGTCAGGATTGTCAGTACCATCTACCCGGCCTATGATTGGGTCAATCAGATTATTGGTAAAGACAACCCCAATATCCAGTCCAGTCTTCTGGCTACCAATGGTGTTGACCTGCACAGTTACCAACCAACTGCCCAAGACATTGCTAGCATCTCCCAGGCTGATATCGTCATTACGGTCGGAGGTTCCTCCGATCAATGGGTGAAGGACACCATTGACAGACTTTCTGGGAAAAAGCCTACCTTAGTGGCACTGATGGATATTCCCGGTATGACCCTGCTTAAAGAAGGACATGTCGGGGAGGACCACCATGGCCATGAGCACCACGTAGCCCACCACCATGATAGTGGGACATATGATGAACATGTCTGGCTTTCGCTGACCAACGCCATTACCAGCGTCAAGGCTATTGAAAAGACAGTTATAGACATTGATAGGGTAGGGGCCAAGACTTACAGCAACAATGCAGCCGATTATGTCGGAAAGCTCAAGGCGCTGGATAAGGATTACCGCAACACTATTGCACGCTCGCCCGGCAGGACGCTGGTTTTTGCAGACCGCTTCCCTTTCAGGTATCTGGCCAACGATTATGAGTTGATTGCCATTGCAGCATTTGATGGCTGTTCAACCGAAACTAGAGCCTCGTTTGAAACCATCAGACGGCTTGCATCCGCATTGGATTCCCATGCGCTTGATGCTGTTGTCATCCTGGAGGAATCTGATGGCAAGATAGCCCAAAGTGTTCTGTCTGCGTCAAAACAGCCTGGGCGGAAGGTCTTGGTCATGAACGCCATGCAGTCAGTCCGACCTGGTCAGAAAAAAGGTTATCTGGAAACCATGGGGGAGAACCTAGCTGTTTTGACTCAGGCATTGATAAAAAAGACGGGACTACCTGAATGAATCGTGCGAATTTCCTGATGGCATGCCAGGATCTTTATCTTGGTATGTCAGGACGTATCCTGGCAGGTCCCTTGGATTTCGCTGTTGAAGCGGGAGATTACATGTGCATTGTCGGTGAAAATGGTGCCGGCAAATCGACCCTACTGAAGACGCTTCTGGGGCTGATTGTTCCTGCCAGAGGCCACATCCTGATGCATGAAACACTAAAAGAACAGGGAATCGGGTATCTGCCCCAGATTAGTGCGGTACAACGTGATTTTCCAGCTAACGTTGCCGAAGTCGTCTATTCAGGCTGCACAACAAAACACTGTTTCTGGCCGTTCCTGAATGCAGCCATGCGTCAGAAAGCCCATGACTGTATGGAGAAAACCGGAGTACTCAGTCTCGCTTCCCAAAGCTTTGCAGCACTGTCAGGTGGGCAGAAGCAACGCGTGCTATTGGCGAGGGCTTTGTGCGTCAGTCAGGAACTGTTAGTGCTGGATGAGCCTACCGCCAGTTTGGATCCTGCGGGACGCGCCCAATTCTATGCATTGGTTGAAAACCTCAACCGTCAGGGAACTGCCGTTGTCATGGTAACCCACGATGTCTATCCGATCATCCATCATGCAAGGCATGTCCTGCATGTTGGGCGTCCTGCCTGCTATGCCTCAGCAGATGGATATCTGGAAAGCGATCTGGGCAGACTTTTCACCTATACACGCAAGGATGCCTATGATTGACCTTCTCAAGAATTTTGCCGCTTACCTGCATTATCCGTTTGTTCTGTATGCATTGGGAACGGGCACAATGATTGCGTTGTGTTCCGCTTTACTGGGGGTACCACTTGTTCTTAAGCGTTTTTCATTCATTGGTGATGGCCTTGCCCATGTCGCATTTGGTGCCATGGCAGTCGCCAGTGTTCTGGGAATGACGCAGGACATCTGGATTGTGCTGCCAGTTACAGTCCTTTCAGCCATCCTTCTGCTTTATGGTAACCGCCATTCGATGATTCAAGGCGACGCAGCCATTGCGGTGATTTCTGTGGGGGCTCTGTCCATTGGGTACCTGCTGATGAGTCTGTTCACACGCAGCCCAAATCTCTCGGGAGATGTCTGTACGACACTCTTTGGGTCTGTGGCCATCCTGACACTGACCCCAATGCAGTTCATTCTGTGCTTGTTGCTTTCGATTGGGACTTTGGTGTTCTATTTCCTGTTTTACCGCCGGATTTTCACGATGACGTTTGATGCCGATTTTGCACAGGCATCGGGCATCAATATTAGGCGGGATAACCTACTTTTGGCTGTTGTCATTGCGGTCATCATTGTTTTGGCTATGAACCTAGCCGGCACCCTGCTTGTATCTGCACTGGTGGTGCTTCCAGCCCTTTCGGCTATGCGTGTCTGCAGGAGTTTCAGAGGCGTTACCCTGATGTCAGCCATCATTTCGGTATTTTGCGCACTGGTTGGTATGTTCATTTCCATTGGCGCTTCCACACCGATTGGTGCAACGGTTGTCGTGGTCAATCTGACTATTTTCGTACTCTTGGCTATCGTGGGATGGTTATGCTGATGAACGTCATCCAAGTTGTTTTTGCCATGGTTCTGATACTGGGTTTGACGGCATGCTCAAAGAAAACGGCTGTTCCGGAAAATAGAGCTGAAGAAACGCCCCCTGCCTACGCTGGCATTTCAAAAGAAGAGGGAGTGATTGATTTAGATGCGATGCCTGATTCTATCCGTTATGCCAATGCCTATGCCCTAGTTTTGGCTCCTGAGGACTATGTGGGCAGGCGTCTTCGTGTAAGGGCTCCGATTATGGAAATAATGGTTGGTCATCCTAAGAAGAAAACATTGGCCTTCAGTATTTATGATGCAGCCCGGTGCTGTCTGGTAACTATTCCGTTTGAGTTTGACAGGAATGTCCCTGTTCCGGGAGATGTGGTGGGTAAGACCATGACCATTACGGGTACTATTACCGTTTTCAAAGGGGAAATGGGATTTTACCTTGCTGATAGTCAGATTACCCCATGAAGGTGATGGTACAGGTGGCAGAGAAAATCTGACAGAGGAGCACAGCACCAGTCCTTAGCTATAGGCGCGTGGACTGGTGCAGGGATGCTGTTACAGGACGTGTGCAATCGCGTCGACGACGTAGTCAATATTGTGTGAATTCAGGGCTGCCACGCAGATGCGGCCTGTGCCAACGATATAGATTGAGAATTCATTTTTCAATCGTTCTGCCTGAGCTTTATTCAAGCCCGAGTAGGAGAACATACCGGCTTGGCGTGTGATGAAGCTGAAATCCATCCCAGGTTTTTTAGCGGAGAGCTTGTCAACCAACTGGTGGCGCATCACATGGATACGGTCGCGCATGCTAGCTAGCTCATCTTCCCACATCTTGCGCAATGCTGGATCAGACAGGACTGTCCCGACAATCTTTGCCCCATAAATCGGTGGGTTGGAATAGTTGGTCCTGATTACACGTTTCAACTGGGACAGGACACGTGCCGACTCGTCAGCGTTGGAAGCCACCAGGCTGAAAGCCCCCACACGTTCACCATAGAGTGAGAAAGACTTGGAGAACGAATTGGAGACGAGGACTGGGGCATATTCTTGTGAAAAACGGCGGACAACTTTGCCGTCTTCGGCAATCCCGTTGGAAAAGCCTTGGTAAGCCATATCTAAGAAGGGGATTAAACGCCTTTCTTTGACGACAGCGATTACTTCATCCCATTGTGCGTCGGTCAGGTCAGCACCTGTTGGGTTGTGGCAGCAGGCATGCAGCAGGACGATGGAGCCTGCTTTCAGGCTTTTGAAGGTATCCATCATGCCCTTAAAGTTGACGCCATGGGTGGCTTCATCATAGTAAGGGTAGGTGTGTGTCTTAAAGCCCGCATAATCAAACAAAGCAAAATGGTTCTGCCAGCTTGGATCACTGATCCAGACTTCGGAGTCAGGGGAGAAGCGCTTCAAGAAGTCGGCGCCAATCTTTAAGGCACCGGTACCACCGATGGCTTGGACGGTTGAAATACGCTGTTCTTTAACCGCTGGGTTGTCTTCCCCAAAAACCAGTTTCTGGACGGCTGTGTCATAGACGGCGATACCATCGATTGGCAGGTAGGTGTGTGGCGTTTCTGTTGCGGCCATGATTTTTTCAGCTTCAACCACACATTTCAGGAGGGGCACCTTACCATTGTCATCAGAGTAGACCCCAACACCCAGATTGGTCTTATTGGGGTTTTCGTCGGCGCGGAATGCCTCTGTGATGCCAAGAATTGGGTCCCTTGGTGCCATTGGGATGGCAGGTAAGATAGAATCGTTCATCGTCATTTTGCTGCTTGTCAAAAAAATCCACCCGTCCGGTTACCATGCTGGGCAGCGTGCGGGCTTAAAATTAACAGGGTTTCTCCCCTAAACCAACATATTAACAAAGGTAGAAAAACAATGGCTGACTTATCGACGGATTCTCCGCAAAAAACGGACAAAAAAGTCGTGACCTTCCCTGGTTCGCCATTCGAGCTGGTGCAACCGTTTGAGCCGTCAGGCGACCAACCTGAAGCCATCGGCAAGCTCGTGGAAGGCATTAGCGATGGGTTGGCTTTCCAGACCCTCTTGGGAGTAACGGGTTCAGGTAAGACGTATACGATGGCTCATGTCATTGCCAGGCTGGGACGGCCTGCGATTGTTTTTGCTCCAAATAAGACCCTGGCTGCTCAGCTCTATAGTGAATTCCGGGATTTTTTCCCGAATAATGCAGTTGAGTATTTCGTCAGTTACTACGATTATTATCAACCTGAAGCGTACGTCCCGCAGCGTGACCTCTTTATTGAAAAGGATTCTGCGGTCAATGAGCATATCGAACAGATGCGCTTATCGTGTACCAAGTCGTTGATGGAGCGTCGGGATGTCGTGATTGTGGCGACTGTCTCCGCGATTTATGGGATTGGCAACCCAAATGAATACCATCAGATGATCCTGACATTGCGGCGCCATGACAAGATGCCACAGAAAGACGTTATCGCCCGTTTAGTCCAGATGCAGTACACCCGCAATGACTATGACTTCAAACGTGGGGTATTTCGTGTGAGGGGCGACGTCATCGATGTTTTCCCGGCTGAAAATGCCGACTATGCGGTACGTATTGAGCTGTTTGACGATGAGATTGATGGGCTCTTTTTCTTTGACCCGATTTCAGGCAAGGTCTTGCAGTCTATACCGCGCTTTACCATTTACCCAGGTTCGCATTATGTGACTCCGCGTGCGACCGTTTTGCATGCGATAGAGACAATCAAGGAAGAGTTGGCAGAACGAAAAGCCTGGTTCCATGCCCAAGGAAAATACGTCGAAGAACAGCGCATTGACCAGCGTACCCGCTTTGACCTGGAAATGCTCCAGGAGGTCGGCTTTACCAAGGGCATTGAAAACTATTCGCGGCACTTAACGGGGTTGAAGCCTGGTGAGCCGCCCCCCACTTTGGTCGATTACCTACCCACTGACGCCATCATGTTTCTCGATGAGTCGCATGTCACAATTGGCCAGTTAAATGGGATGTATAACGGTGACCATTCCCGTAAGACGAATTTGGTCAATTATGGTTTCAGGCTGCCTTCGGCTCTCGACAACCGGCCGCTTCGTTTTGATGAGTTTGAAGCCAAGATGCGCCAGACGGTTTTTGTGTCGGCAACACCTGCCAACTATGAAATCACCCATTCTGATCAGGTGGTCGAACAGGTGGTCCGTCCGACGGGGCTTGTGGATCCAGCCATTGAAGTACGCAAAGCAACTACGCAGGTTGATGACCTGTTGGGTGAAATCCATGAGCGCGTTAAAAGCGATGAGCGCGTGTTGGTTACGACTTTGACGAAACGTATGGCTGAACAGTTGACGGAGTTCCTATCCGAGCAGGGCGTTCGTGTGCGTTACCTGCACAGTGATGTGGATACCGTAGAGCGTGTGGAAATCATCCGTGATCTCCGTATGGGCAAGTTCGATGTGCTGGTGGGTATCAACCTGTTGCGTGAAGGGCTTGATATCCCTGAAGTGTCTTTGGTTGCGATTTTGGATGCGGATAAGGAGGGTTTTCTGCGCTCAGAGAGAAGCCTCATCCAGACGATTGGACGTGCGGCCCGAAACCTACACGGAGCTGCGATTTTGTACGCTGACAATATGACCGATTCAATGCGGCGTGCGATTGATGAAACCGAGCGGCGCCGCGCTAAGCAGATGGCCTTTAACAAGGCACACGGCATTACGCCGGAAGGGGTAACGAAGGAAATCCGTGAATTGATTGATGGGGTCTTCCATCCTGAAGAAAGCAAAAAAGCAGCGAAGGCCCAGGCCGAAGCGGTTGATTATGAGGCGATGTCTGAAGCTGAACTTGGACGTGAAATCAAGAAACTTGAAAAAGAAATGCTCGATTATGCGAAAGGCCTTCAGTTTGAAAAGGCAGCGCAGGTTCGCGATAAACTGCACCAGTTACGTGAACAGGCTTTCGGCGCATCAATCATTGACCGAATTTTAGGTGCGAAACCCCCTAAGGCATCGTAACCAAGCGTTGCGTGCTATTGGCGGTAACTGTTGGATAAACTATGGACACTTTCCCTGCTTTTATAGAACAGTCTCTGGACAAGGTGCACCCCTCTTGGGTGGGTATCCTGAGAAAAGGCATTGCTGCCGTGGTACACCAAAGTCCCACGTATTTTTCTGAATTGACATCAGCCGTTTTTCTCCCGACCCAAAACAGGCTTTTTGCTGCGTTTTCCATCCCATATGAGAAGGTGCGTTATGTTTTGGTGGGCGAAGGTCCTTATCCTCGGGAGGCGAGTGCGTCGGGTTATTGCTTCATGGATGGCGCGGTGGATCAAATCTGGTCAGATGATGGACTTGCCAAGCCTGTCAACAAAGCGGTGTCGCTTCGCAACTTCATTAAGATGCAGCTCGTTGCTGATGGGTTGCTTACACCTGGCGATACCGGGAAAGCGGCGATGGCTTGTTTTGTCCAACAGCATCTTACGTCAGGACACGGCTTCATTACGACATTGCCACAACTCCAGGCCAATATGCTGGCCAAGGGTTTCCTGCTCTTAAATGCTTCCCTTGTTTTTAGGAAGGGGGTGGCGGCGGCCAAAGAGACGCGCTATTGGCAACCGTTCATTGATGTCGTGTTAAAAGCCTTGGCCGACAAGCATGATGTGACGTTAATTCTCTGGGGGCGCCTGGCAGAACGCTACCAAGCAGATTTTGAAAAAACGGGGTTTGAGATTGCTGCCTCAGAGCATCCCTACAACCTCTCTTTTATCGATAATGCGGTGATGCAGGATTTATTTAGGCCGTTGCGGCTGCTCAAAAAGGCGTGAAGTGGTTCGCTGTTCGCCCTGACTTCACGTATGGTGGAAATGGTATCATTGCAGGCAGTTTTGAATCTGGGAGAAAAAAGCCATGTCTGACATACAGCTTATCCGTTCCAATGGCCGTCCTTTAAATGCGATGCGCTCCATTGAATTCGTCCGCAATTTCACCAAATATGCCGAAGGTTCCGTTTTGACCGTCTTTGGGGATACTAAAGTCATCTGTACGGCAAGTATCGAAGAATCCGTCCCAGCGTTTTTGCGCGGCAGAGGCCGTGGCTGGTTGACGGCTGAATACGGCATGTTGCCCAGGTCAACGCATTCCCGTATGGATCGCGAAGCAGCCCGTGGCCGCCAGAGTGGTAGAACCCAAGAAATTCAGCGCTTGATTGGCCGTTCGATTCGCGCAGCATTCGATTTGGATGCATTTGGGGAAAGGACGTTGAAACTTGACTGTGACGTCATCCAGGCAGACGGCGGTACCCGTACCGCATCGATTAGCGGGGTGATGATTGCCGCTTATGATGCGTTTGCCCGTATGAAAGAAGAAGGCATTATTGAAACGATTCCATTGCGGCATTTTGTGGCAGCGATTTCTGTCGGTATCTGCCAGGGGGTTCCGATGTTGGATCTTGATTACCAGGAAGACAGCACCTGTGAAACCGATATGAATGTCGTAATGACCGAAAACGGCGACTTCGTTGAAATCCAGGGTACGGCTGAAGGTGGTGCATTCTCCAATGCGAACCTGATGGATATGCTGGGTTTGGCTAAAGAAGGTATTACCGAACTCATTGGAATGCAGAAACAGGTCTTGGGACTGGAAGAAGCCTAAGGTGACATGATGGCCAAAAAAATAGTCTTGGCTTCTGGTAATGCTGGCAAATTGCGGGAATTTAGGCAGATGCTGGAACCCTTGGGGTATGAAATCCATCCGCAGTCTGAATTCAAGGTGACTGAAGCGGAAGAACCCTTTGGGACATTCGTGGAGAATGCTTTAGCCAAAGCCCGCCATGTCTCGCGCCAGACAGGCTTACCTGCGATGGCCGATGACTCGGGCATCTGTGTGGAGGCTTTAGGCGGTAAACCGGGAGTGCTCTCAGCACGTTATGCGGGCGATCCCAAGTCTGACGAACGAAACAACCAGAAACTCATTACTGACCTTTCTGGTGTTGCAAACCGCCGTGCCAATTATTACTGTGTCTTGGTCTATGTGCGTTCAGCCGATGACCCTCAGCCAATTATTGCCGATGGCAGATGGTGGGGTACTGTCGTTGACCAGCCTAAGGGGACGAATGGTTTTGGTTATGATCCGTACTTTTTTGTTGCGGAATTTGGCAAGACGGCAGCGGAACTTTCCCCTGAAGAAAAGAATGCCTGCTCACACCGCGGCCAGGCGTTGCGTACTTTGATGGAGAAATTAGCATGAACCAAGGGCAGGCTGTTGCACCCCAAGGGGCTGGCAAAATCTTGCCACTCTTTAGCAGCCTGCCGCCGCTTGCACTGTACATCCATATCCCGTGGTGTATCCGCAAGTGTCCTTATTGTGATTTTTATTCCAACCGGTTGACTGGAGAATTGGATGAAGACGGTTATATTGCTGTCTTAAAACGCGATATCGAAGAGGCACTCCCTCTTGTCTGGGGACGGCCGATCATCAGTGTCTTTATCGGGGGCGGGACGCCGAGCCTTTTTTCAGCAGAGGGCATTGGCAAACTGCTGAAGATGGTGCACTCATCGCTGCCTATCCAGCCCAACGCCGAAATCTCGATGGAAGCCAATCCCGGTACCTTCGAGACGGAAAAGTTCAAGGCTTACCGAGATGTTGGGATCAACCGCCTGTCGATTGGGGTACAGAGCTTCAACCCAGAACACCTGAAGGTATTGGGTAGGATCCATGGCCGGGAAGAAGCACTGGCTGCAGCTAAGGTGGCAAGGGCGTGTTTTGACCAGGTCAATCTTGATTTGATGTTGGGGCTACCGGGGCAGACGTTGGCACAGTTCCAGGAAGATGTGAAAACTGCCGTCAGCCTGGATCCGACACACCTATCGCTTTACCAGTTGACAATTGAGCCTAATACCCCATTTGCGGCGCATCCTCCGGCATTGCCTGATGAAGACGTCGTGGACGAGATGCAATCTTGGATGGAAAAGATGCTACCAGAGATGGGATACCAGCACTATGAAGTGTCTGCTTGGGCAAAACCAGGTTGTCAATGCCGTCACAACAGCAATTACTGGCTCTATGGCGATTACCTTGGCGTTGGTGCTGCCGCCCACTCAAAACTGACCTTTTCTGATGGCCGAATCGTCCGTCGGATGTGCGTACGTAACCCTGATGCCTACATGAAAGGCGACGATAGGGGACGGACGCCTTTTGAAGAAACCTTTGAAGTCTCGGTCAAAGACAGGCGGTTCGAATTCATGATGAATGCGTTACGCTTTATCAATGGGTTTCCGACCCGTCTGTTTGAAGAACGCACGGGCCTGCCGCTTGCATCAATCAGTGACCCATTGCAGCAGGCTGAATCGAAGGGACTCTTGAAAGTGAGTCCTGCCACCATCTGCCCAACATCACTTGGCATGCGTTTTTTAAATGATCTGCAGGAAATCTTTCTGCCGGATTGATTATTAATTTGCAAAAAGCCCAAGACAAAAGGAGATGCAGATGCTGTTGAACCAACCGTTACCGCTTAAGAACCTGACGCTACGTAACCGTATTGTGATGCCGCCGATGGCAACGGAGATGTCCGTCAATGACGAACCCGCTGACGCATTGATCGACTATTACAGGGAGCGTGCAAAAGCCACGGGCTTGATTATTGTCGAACACGAATATGTGTCGATTGAAGGTAAGGCGAGTCCTAAGCAGCTGTCGATGGCGGATGGTGTTGATGTGGCCGCTTACCGCCAGCTGACCGATGCTATCCATAGCCAAGGTGCAGCTGTCATCGCCCAGATTAACCATGCTGGGGCGGTGGCGTTTGATGTTAACCATCCAGTGATTTCAGCCAGTGCCATCCGCCTGTGGCGTGGGCAGACTGAGGCTAAAGAAATGACGTTGGAAGACATTGCGCGTGTCAAAGGGAGCTTTGTCAATGCGGCAAAGGTAGCCAAGGAGGCTGGGTTTGATGGCGTGGAAATCCATTCAGCACATGGCTTTTTGCTGAACCAGTTTTACTCGCCTTTCTGCAACCACCGTACAGACGCCTACACGGGCAGTACGATGGACGGGCGAACGCGCCTTCATTGTGAAATCATTCGGGCAGTGCGTGAAGCGGTCGGCGATGGTTATCTGGTTGCCATCCGATTTGGTGCCTGTGACTACATGAAGGGTGGCAGTCGGATTGAAGAAATCCCTGAAGCTGTCAAGCGTTTCGTCGATGCTGGCGTGGATTTGGTCGATATTTCTGGTGGGTTAAATGGCTACCTCATTCAGGGCGCCACCCAGCCGGGCTGGTTTGCTGAATTAAGCCGTCCTGCGAAGGAAGCCGTCAATGTGCCGGTGATACTGACCGGTGGGATCCAGACAGGGCAGGATGCTGAGAAGCTGCTGGCTGAAGGTGTCGCTGATCTGATTGGGGTTGGACGCGCGATGATGCAGGATGCGACCTGGTCTGAACGGGCTTTAGCAAGCCTTAAGTGATGGCGCAGTGTTGGGCGCCTAAAATCGGCCTGCCGGATGCAGTACAGAAAAGCCTGGATGGGATGTCCAGGCTTTTTCTGATTTTCTGCCAGTTATTCAGTCGTAATGGCAATCTTCAGTACACCATCACGGGCGTTTGCAAAGAGGTCATAGGCTTCTTCAATTTGGTCGAGTTTGAAGCGGTGGGTGACCAATTGTTGCGTATCGACGCGCCCACTCTGGACGACATTGAGTAACCGTCTCATCCGTTCTTTGCCACCAGGGCACAGTGTGGTGACAATGGCTTGGTCTGCCAAGCCAGCGGAAAACGCATCGCCTGGTACCGTGACACCACCTGAGTAGACCCCCAGGCTTGATAAGACACCACCTGGTTTCAAGACGCGTAGGCAGCTTTCGAATGTGCCTTGCGTACCGAGTGCCTCAATCGCGACATCTACACCTTGGCCATTGGTGATTTTCATGATTTCGTCGATTGGGTTCTTTTCACGGAAGTTGATGGTGATGTCGGCTCCCATGCGTTTCGAGATGGCCAGGCGTTCGGGGATGCCATCCACCGTGATGATCCGTGTCGCGCCGCGTAACTTCGCACCGGCGGTTGCGCAAAGGCCAATTGGCCCTTGGGCAAAGACAACGACGGTATCGCCAATCTTGACACGGCCGCTTTCAGCCCCTGAAAACCCAGTGCTCATGATGTCAGGACACATCAAGACCTGTTCATCTGTAAGGTCATCAGGAATCGGTTCCATATTCGCCATCGCATCAGGAACTAGCAGGTATTCCGCCTGGCAACCATCAATCGTATTACCGAACTTCCAACCACCAATCGGTTTCCAGCCGTGCGCGCCATGACCGCCACCACACTGTGAAGGATGGTTGTCCAAGCAGGCGTAGCATTGCCCACATGGGGTGATGGCACCGACGATGACGCGCTGGCCTATCTGGTAACCGGTGACGCCTGCTCCGAGTTCAGTAATGACACCGACGGGTTCATGGCCGATAATCAGGCCTGGTTTGACAGGGTATTCGCCTTTGAGGATGTGGACGTCTGTCCCGCAGATGGTGGTCGTGGTGACTTTGATGACGGCTTGGCCTGGGCCAGCTTTAGGAATGGGTTTCTCATCAAGGATAATCTGTCCAGGCTTGATGAATACGGCAGCTTTCATAGTACGCATAGACTTTCCCTCCATTCGAATGGACTGGCAGATTGAAGCCAGTCTGGAAATGACCAACAGGGGCATGCTGCGTTTAGGCTTTCATCAGTTATCGTGTCCCGATGGAAAACCGAAACGGAAAACCAATGCCTTCGTGGGATAGATTACTCTGCCAGGTGTGTGCTGTCCAGAGGAGGTGAAATAAAAAAGTGGTTTTGGACCTACCTGAAAATTGGGGGAGAATTGGGGCAATCCCTGCAGCTTGTAGCATTCAGTAAGGGCAGTTGTTCAGTCTTTGTTTTCCTCGCTATCAGCCTCCAGACCCAGTAAAGGTCGGCTTTGTGCTACCGGGATTTCTTCAACCGTACGCAGTTTGCGGTCCATTGCGCGGGTCCGCACTTCAGCCTGTTCAATGTTCCGGGTGACTTTCTCAAGTGCTTTCTTTGTGCTGGCCAGCACATCGCTGAATTTGCCGAATTCGGTCTTAACCGCCCCTAAGATTTTCCAGACTTCAGATGAACGTTTTTCAATGGCAAGCGTCTTAAAGCCAATCTGTAGGCTGTTTAACAAAGCCGTCAAAGTCGACGGACCCGCAATATTGATCCGGTATTTGCGCTGGATGCTGTCCACAAGCCCTGGCCGCCTGACCGCTTCAGCATAAAGCCCTTCGGTGGGCAAGAACATCAAGCCAAAATCGGTGGTGTGCGGCACGGACAGGTATTTGTCTGCAATGGTCTTGGCTTGTGCATCCAATGCAGCCTCAAGTTCTTTTCCGGCTTTAGCGACACCTGCCGCATCACCTGCTTCAGATGCTATGACCAATCTTTCGTACGGCTCTTTCGGGAATTTTGCGTCAATCGGGAGCCAAACAGGTTCTTCCTGCTCACCCTTGCCAGGCAATTTGAGCGCATATTCCACGTATTCGCCCGAACCTGGAACTGTCTCTACGTTTTTCGCATACTGTCCGGTGGTCATCATCTGTTCTAAGATCATGCCCAATTGGACTTCACCCCATGTGCCGCGCGTCTTGACGTTGGTGAGGATCCGTTTCAAATCACCCATTCCCTGCGCAAGCTGCGTCATTTCTCCTAAACTCTTGTAGACGTTTTCAAGACGGTCGGAGACTTGGCGGAAAGATTCGCCCAAGCGCTGTTCCAGCGTCGCGTGCAGTTTTTCGTCGACAGTCTTGCGCATCTCCTCGAGCTTCGCCGCATTGTCCTGCTGCATTTGTGTGATTTTGGTCTCCAGCGTATTCCTCACTTCTGTGATGCCTTTACGGTTGGTTTCTGCCATGCTGTTTAGGGATTCATAGACTGATGTCCTTAGGGTGTTGATGCTTTCGGCCTGTTCCTTGCGTGCGGCAGCTGTGGTGTCGGTCAGAACCTGCCGCATGGTCTCCTGTTTTTCATTGCTGCTGATTGTGAGTTTTTCGAGGTTGCTGGCAAAAAGACCCAGCTTTTCCGCATTGTCCGACTGGAGCGAGAGAAGCTTGTCCTCCAATGTCTGGCGGATGTCGTTTAAGCGGCTGTTATTTGTTGTCGCGATGTTTTGAAAGGACTCGTTAATCGTTGTGCTCATCTGAGCCAATGTCGTCTGCTGTTCCTGCCGGGACTGCGCCGTTGCGTTGACCCATGAACCCCGGAACTGTTCGAGCTTGGATGAAAAGCCTTCTTCAAACGTTTTGATGCGTTGCTCCTGTGATGCGAGCTGGCTGTTGACTACCTGTTGGAAATTCGTGACGAGCCCGGCCATTTCTTGGCGGTCTGCCCGGGATTCGTCTTGGATCCGTTGGATGATGCCGCTTTGAATTTTCTGCAGTTCACTTTCTGACAGCTTGTCCTTTGACTGACGTAATACGATGATTGTTAGGAAAAACAGGAGGACGAGGCAGATGCCAATGAGGATGACCGGGACAAATGACATGGCAGTTTCCTTGCAGGAAATAGGGATAAGCCTATGGTCTCACATTGCTATGGTTTTGTCACATGTAATGCTCTTAAATAGGCGTTTTAACGGGTAATTTTTGTAAAGATAAAGAAATTTTCCCGTTATAACGGCAAATAACGATGATTGCGCTAGAATAACGGCATCAACGTGAACAGGCAAAGCATATGAAACTTTACAAACGTGAAAATTATCTTCAGAAGGTTCGAGGTTTCTATCATGACACGGGGTTAATCAAAGTCATCACAGGTGTCAGGCGTTGTGGCAAATCTTGTTTTATGCAGACAATAGCCGAAGAAATCCAAGAATCCGGTGTTCCTGCTGAAAATATTATCTACATTAACTTGGACAAAAGGGGATTCAGGAATATCAAGTCTGCTGACCAGTTGGATGCTTTGATTGAGCAAACCTGCGCTGTCAATGGCAAAAAGTACCTGTTCATTGATGAAATCCAGAATGTCTCAGGCTTTGAGGAAGTTATTAATGGGTTCCGTGAGGAAGAGGAATACAGCATTTTTATTACCGGCTCCAACTCATATCTGTTAAGTGGTGAACTAATCACCAAACTGACAGGCCGGTACCTTGAATTTGAACTCTATACACTGAGTTTTGACGAATATCTAGGTATGAAACAATTCATTGGCAAGGACATTTCATCTGACCTTGTCAGTGAGTTTGACGCGTATCTGTCGGAAGGCGGTTTCCCAAAAGCACTTTTGTATGAGGGGGCAGATAAACAAACCTACATTCATGGCATTATTCATGAAATATTCCAAAAGGACATTAAAAATCGTATGGCCATCAGGAAAGTATCTGTTTTTGAAACTGTACAGCGCTACATAATTAACAATTTTGGTTCAACCATGAGCCTCTCTAATATCATGGTAGACCTTCAAAAGAATGGTTGCCCGATACAGCGTGAAACATTAGACCGATATATCAAGATTTTGGTAGATGCCAAAATCATCTATCCATGCCGTCGATTTGATTTGAAATCCAGGAAATCGATTGCGGGCGAACAGAAATATTATTTGGCGGATCTCGGTTTTTATTTCGCGATGAATACGGACAAACGTATCAACTATGGTCCTGCATTGGAAAACATCGTTTATATCTATGCCAAGTCCAAGGGTTACAGCGTAAGCATCGGACGAATAGGCAAATTGGAATGTGATTTCATCCTTGAAAAGGACAAAACGGATTATGCGTATGTTCAGGTTGCTATGACCATCATGAGTAGCATTGAGACTGAGGAAAGGGAATATCGGGCGCTTGAGGCCATTCGGGACAACTATCCGAAATATGTAATGACAAGGAATGACCTGATTCAGCACCGTAATGGTATCAAGCACGTCAACATCGCTTCGTTTATGGCCAGTAATACGTCTTTCTAAACCATCTTTCACAAAGGAGTGCCCAAGCAAATCCGATGCTTGCATCCTGAAAAAGGCTTGTGTATCCAATCGAGTACACAGATAACAGGCACTGTCTCACTGTATAATATCAAATTGACCTTTTTTAAAGTACGGTAATACAGCCATGGCCATGAAACCGATGATGCTGACACGGTTGGAGAATCTCTCGAACCGTTTAGAAGAAGTCAATGAGCTTCTGACACAACCAGAAGTCATTGCCAAACAAGACCAGTTCAGAAAACTGACGAAAGAGCATGCAGACCTCTCAGCTGTCGTTTCCCTGTATCAGGAATACCGACAGGTCACAGATGACATCAAAGGGGCGCAGGAGATGCTCGCAGATCCTGAGATGAAAGCGCTCGCCCAGGAAGAAATCACTGAAGGCGAGGCAAGGCTTACTGCCATTGAAAACGAGCTGCAGGTCTTGCTCTTGCCAAAAGATCCCAATGACGACCGCAACGTCTTCTTGGAAATCCGGGCAGGTACCGGAGGTGATGAATCGGCGCTTTTTGCGGCAGACCTGTTGCGTATGTATACCCGCTATGCTGAAAAACAGCATTGGTCAGTTGAAATTGTCTCGGCATCCGAATCCGACTTGGGCGGCTATAAAGAAGTCATTGCCCGTCTTTCAGGGGATAGTGTCTATTCCAGGCTCAAGTTTGAATCTGGCGGCCATCGTGTCCAGCGCGTGCCGGTGACCGAGACACAGGGGCGTGTGCATACCTCGGCCTGTACCGTGGCCGTCATGCCTGAAGCCGATGAAGTCGGTGAGGTCGACATTGATCCAACGGAAATCAGGGTCGATACCTTCCGAGCATCTGGTGCGGGTGGCCAGCACATTAACAAGACAGACTCGGCAGTGCGTATTACCCATCTGCCAACGGGTCTTGTCGTTGAATGCCAGGACGACCGTAGCCAGCACAAGAACAAGGCACAGGCTCTGCGAGTGTTGGCTGCCCGTATTAAAGACATGCAGATGCGTGAGCAGCATGCGAAAGAAGCCGCTGAACGCAAAAGCTTGATTGGCTCTGGCGACAGGAGTGAGCGCATCCGTACCTACAACTACCCACAGGGACGCGTGACAGACCACCGCATCAACCTGACGCTCTATAAGCTCGAGTTCATCATGGATGGGGATCTCGATGAACTGCTTAATGCCTTGGTGGCTCAGCGGCAGACAGAACTCTTGGCTGAAATGGCAGAGTCGCTCTAAATTCGAAGGCATGGTGGCGTGATGGATGCCCTTAAAAATAGCCGGAACCAATTGCTGGCGGTTGCTTTCTTATGCATCCTCTCTATCGTGTTGGCTCTGTATTTACAGATCTATGAGATGGAACTGCCATGCCCATTGTGTGTCCTGCAACGGTATGCTTTCATTGCGATTGCCTTTTTCTGTGTTGCGGCGGTTTGCCTTAAGCGTATCCGCCTTTTTGCGTTGTTAGGCGCCATAGCATCCTTTGTGGGCGCTTATCTTGCGGGTTATCAATTATGGGTCATCGCTCATCCGTCCATCCAATGTGGGCGTGATGCGCTGGAAGAAGCGGTCAACCGTTTTTTCCTGGCCGATCTTGCCCCTGTGCTCTTTAAAGCGGAAAGCTTATGCAGTGACGTGCCCCAGCCGTTTATGGTATTGAATCCCCCACAATGGGCACTCGTTTGGTTTGTCGTCTTTGCCGTTGTCCTCATCAGGCTCGCTTTGAAGAAAGGGGCCTGATGGGAGCAAAGGAAGTCATCCAAGGCGGTGTGACGGTTGGGACTGTCTTGCGCTTAGGCCTTTTACCTGCCTTGGAATTGCGCATCCTCCTGGAACAGGCAACGGGTATCTCCCGCATGATGCAGATTGCGCATCCAGAGAAGCCATTAAGCAGTGAACAGGCACAGGCACTCGCATCATTGGTTCAACGTCGCATCCAAGGTGAGCCAATTGCTTATATAACCGGATTTAAGGAGTTTTTTGGACTGCCTTTCAAAGTGACGCCGGATGTTTTGATTCCCCGTCCTGAAACGGAGCTTTTAGTGGAGTTGGCCCTGAATGTCCTCCCACAGGGAGGGGGGCTACTCGATATGGGAACCGGTTCGGGGGCGATTGCTGTTGCCATTGCTCATGAGCGGCCAGATGCGCAGGTTGTTGCCACTGATGTATCCGATGGGGCGCTTGCTGTCGCCCGGGAAAATGCAGCCTTAAACCTGGAGCCGAACCAAGCAATCCGTTTCCTGCCAGGCAGCTGGTTTGATGCGTTGGAAGCAGGGATGCGCTTTGATGTGATTGTCTCGAACCCGCCCTATATTGAAGCAGGGGATGTGCATTTAAGCCAGGGGGATCTGCGTTTTGAGCCGCAAGGTGCGTTGACTGACTTCGCTGATGGTCTCTCGGCATTGGGAATACTTGTTGATGGGGCGCCAAAGTACTTAAATGAAAACGGGTGGCTCTTGATGGAGCACGGTTATAATCAGTCTGAAGCGGTTGTTGCGTTGCTTACTAAACGGGGTTTTAGTGCCGTTCAGACATGGCCTGATTTAGCAGGCATTGGCCGTGTGACCGGTGGGCAGTGGCAACTAAGCCAATGATAATGGATGAATTTTTTTGGGAGAAGCGTAGTGAAAAACATCGTCATCCTCATTTCAGGACGTGGCAGCAATATGCAGTCGATTGTCCGTGCATGTAGAGAAGAAAATTGGGGCGCCAAAATCAGTGCTGTCATCAGTAACCGCAATGATGCAGCGGGTCTTCAATTTGCCAAAGATGCCGGGATTTCTACAGCGGTGCTCTCCCACAAGGGTTATCCTGACCGCGAATCGTATGATAGGGCGTTAGCCTCCATCATTGATGCATTCAATCCTGATTTGGTGGTCTTGGCTGGCTTTATGCGGATTTTGAGTGAATGGTTTGTCGAGCACTATACTGGGCGTCTGTTAAACATCCATCCATCCCTGTTGCCGAATTTCAGGGGATTGCATACCCATCAGCAGGCCCTTGATGCTGGGGTGAGGGTTCATGGTGCGACCGTGCATTTTGTAACTCCTGAATTAGATGGCGGTCCCATCATTGCTCAGGCGGTTGTTCCCGTAATGCCGGATGATGATGCCGATACATTGGCTGACCGCGTTCTGGAGCAAGAACACCGCATCTTCCCTCGTGTGGTGAAATGGTTCGTTGATGACCTGGTGATGTTGGACGAAAACGGTAAAGTTGTGCTTGAGCCTGAAGTGGTTGAGGATATTGGTTTTGTCATCACGGGAGGTGGTTTATGAAAATCACCCCAGTTGTTATCCGTCATATTGAACAACTCTTAAAAGATGTCTTGCAGTTTAAGGGGCCTGCGGACGTTTTGGTGTCCCGTTACTTCCGTTCCCACCCGAAATTGGGGATGCGTGACAGGGGCGCTGTGGCTGAGTCTATTTACCGGGTATTACGAAACCGCTTGGTCTACAGTAACCTGTCTGAATCTGGCAAAGGACCGCGTGAGCGACGTCTTGCCTTGATTGCACTGTCTGACATCTATGGCATTGATGCCTTAAATGGCATTGATGAGGCGGAAAAAGCATGGCTTGAGCATATCGCCACAATTGATCGTACCAGTCTCCCTGAAAAAGTCCGCGCCAACCTGCCGCCTTGGCTCTTTACCCGTTTGGTTGACCAGTATGGCCAGGCTGATACCTGGGCATTGGTGGATGTCTTAAATACGCCAGCGCCACTGGATCTGCGTGTCAATGTCTTAAAAGGGCGGCGTGATGACGTGCTCTCCACCTTAAAAGAAGCTGGTGTGGATTGTGCGGCAACACCATTTGCAACGACAGGCATCAGGCTTTCCCAGAAGGTCGCCCTACAGGATATGCCCGTCTTTAAGAATGGGACGGTGGAAGTCCAGGATGAAGGCAGCCAGCTGCTTGCCCAGATTGTCGGTGCCAGGAGAGGGGAGCTCGTTGTCGACTTTTGCGCTGGGGCAGGGGGGAAAACGCTGGCTTTAGGTGCTGCGATGAAAAATACCGGCCGCCTTTATGCTTACGAAGTCTCTGAAAAGCGTTTGGCCAATATGAAACCAAGGCTTGCCCGAAGTGGCCTGTCCAATGTCCATCCGATTAAGATTGCCCATGAGCACGATGCCCGCATCAAACGCTTGGCCAGGAAAGCCGACCGCGTGTTGGTGGATTCCCCTTGCAGTGGGATGGGAACCTTGCGCCGTAACCCAGATCTGAAGTGGCGCCAGAATGAAGAAGCCATTGCTGAGCTTGGTGTCAAACAGCGTGAGATCTTGGCTTCTGCTGCCCGGCTCGTTAAACCCGGTGGCAGGCTGATTTATGCGACCTGTAGTCTATTGACCGAAGAAAATGAGCAGGTGGTTTCTGATTTTTTAGCGCAGGATCCGCGCTTTAAGTTAGTACCGATGAGCCAGGTTTTAGCAGAAGCGAAGGTCAATTTGGAGATGGGGGATTATCTCAAGCTCTTGCCGCACAAGCATGGGACAGATGGATTTTTTGCGGCCGTCTTAGAGCGCACCGAATGACCAATTCTGCGCAAGAGAAGTCTCACTACCAGTGCTTGGCATAGGTTAAAATATGCAAATTATGCCTGTTGGCACTGCTGGCAGGATTGCGCAGTTGTAATGACAACCTACTAAGGTGGTCATATTGACAGCACTCGGCTGTTCTAACGCTTTCAAAATTGCTGTGGCAGAAGGGAAACCTGAAACTGTCTCAGCCTCATTTATAGGGAGATGCTTATGATCCTTGGCATTGATGTTGGGGGTACGCATACCGATTCGGTCTTGATGGATGGCCGGACGATTATCCGTAAATCCAAAGTGCTCACTGATAAGGAAAACATTCTCAAGTCTGTCTTGATGGCGACTGAAGCAGTTGCCAAGCCTGAAGATCTCAAGAAACTGCAACGTATCGTGCTGTCAACGACCCTGACGACGAATGCTGTTGTCCAGAACCAGCTCGACAATGTTGGCTTGATTGTGATGAACGGTCCTGGTGTATCGCCAAAAGACCTGCCATTGACGGACTTGGCGAGCTATGTCACGGGTTATATGAGCCACCGTGGTATTGAGGCAGAAGCACCGAACAACAGTGAACTCGTTGGCCTCAAAGAAAAGTTCAAAAAAGACGGTATCCGTCACTTTGCAATCATCGGGAAGTTTTCTACCCGTAATCCAGCACACGAAAAAGAAGTCAATGATGTGATGCGTGATATTGCAGAACATGCATCCCAAAGCCACCAGCTCTCTGGCGCACTGAACTTCCCACGCCGTATTTCTACGACGTACTTGAATGAGGCTGTTTGGGGACTGCAGCAGAAGTTGGCTGACCAGCTGCGTGTCTATATGGACAAGATTGGTGTCAATGTTCCGCTTTATATCTTGAAGGCTGATGGTGGTACGATCGATGTGGATTCTTCCCGCGAAACGCCTGTGCAGACCATTCTCTCAGGTCCTGCAGCGACCATCATGGGTGTGCTCCCACATGTGACCACGGAAAAAGACTCGATTTCTGTCGATATCGGTGGCACGACAACCGACATTGCGCTTTTTGCTGATGGTGTACCCCTGTTGGAACCACAGGGTATTACGATTGAAGGACATAAGACCTCTGTACGTGGCCTGTTGACCCACTCCATCGGTGTGGGTGGTGACAGCCATGTTCGCGTAGAAGACGGTGTGCTCAAATTGGGCCCAGAACGCAAAGGCGCTGCGATGGCTTTTGGCGGTCCAGTCCCAACGACGACTGATGCGTTGATTGTCTTGGGTATTGCCCATATTGGTGACAAGGCGAAAGCCCAGCAGGCGATGGATCAGCTCGCAGCCGACCTGAAGACGACGCCTGAAGTAGCTGCTGAACAGGCTGTGCAGCTTGCCTGCCAGCTGATTGTCGACAAGATCAATGCAATGTTGACCGAAATCAACAGTAAGCCGGTTTACACAATCCATGAACTCTTGGAAGGCCGCAAGATCGAACCACAGGAAGTTCTGGTCGTTGGCGGTCCTGCCCCTTATATGGCTGATCGTATCGGCAAGATGCTGGGTATTCCAGCTGTTGTGCCGAATGATTCGGATGTCATCAATGCAAGTGGTGCGGCAACTGCCCGTACGACGGTGGAATTAAACCTCGTTGCTGATACCGAAGCACAGGTTTTAAGTATTGCCGAAGAAGGGATCCAGGAAGAGATTTCCCGCCGCTTTACAGTTGATGATGCGATTGCCTTGGGTACGGAAAAACTCATTGCCCGTGCCAAACAGGCAGGTGCCTTGGATCAGGATATCGAAGTTGAAGTGGCTGACAAGCAGGTCTTCAACGTCGTGCGTGGTTACTCGACCACCGGTAAGAACATGCGTGTCAGACTGCAGGTCAAACCAGGTCTGATTAAAGATCAATCGAAATAAAGAAAGGAGCCTTCCGTGAAAAAGAAAACAGGACTGGTTTTTTTCCCGGCATATGACTATGCGATTACGCCGACCCATCCAGAACGTGAAGAACGCCTTCTTTATACCCAGGATCAGGTCGTTGAAGAAGGGCTTCTGGACTTTGATAACGTCAAGGAATATAAGCCTGATTTAGCAACTCCAGCCGATATCAACCGTGTGCACTTCTGTGTGCCAGGCATTGATGAAATCGTCCATACCTCGCACTTGATTTCTGTCGGTGGCACGTTGACCGCTGCTGATAAAGTGATGACCGGTGAAGTCGACAATGCGTTTGCGCTGGTTCGTCCTTGCGGACACCATTCCTTCCGTGTCGTCCATGGCAGCCGTGGTTTCTGTACGTTGAATATGGAAGCCATCATGATTGAATACATCCGCCAGAAATACGGCGTGAAGAAAATCGCAGTGGTTGATACCGACTGCCACCATGGGGATGGTTCCCAGGATATCTTCTGGCACGACCCAGATACCCTCTTTATTTCCATGCACCAGGATGGGCGTACCCTCTATCCAGGATCAGGCTTCCCAGATGAAGCAGGCGGACCTAATGCCTATGGTTCGATTGTGAACCTGCCGATGCCACCGGAAACCTGTGAAGAAGGGTTCCTCTATGTGCTGGACAATATCGTCATGCCGCTTCTGGATGATTTCAAGCCAGACTTGATTGTGAACTCGGCTGGTCAGGATAACCACTATTCTGACCCAATCACGAACATGAAGTTCACGGCGCATGGTTATGCAGTCTTGAACGACCGCCTGCAGCCACATTTGGCTGTCCTCGAAGGTGGTTATTCGATTGAAAGTGCATTGCCTTACATTAATACCGGTATCATCCTCGCAATGGCTGGTTTGGACTACAGCCATATCAAGGAACCGGATTACAGTGCCCGTGACCAGATCCAGTCGCAGCACATCACGAGCTATCTGAAGCAGCTCAAAGATTACACGTTGGAAGCTTGGAAGAGCAAGGAAGCGCTACGCCGCCGTGCTTATCCTGACAAACCGTTCCATACGCGTAACAGGAGCATCTTCTATGATACCGACTACATCCGTGAAACCCAGACGGAAACGGTCAGGACGTGTAAAGACTGTAGCGGCGCCGTTGTGATTGAGTCTAAAGCCGATACTGGCCGTCGTAGCCGGATTAAGGCAGTCCATCTGCCACGCCACTGCTGTGATGCATGCCGTAAATGGGCAACGCAGGAATTTGAAAAGGGTCGTCAAGAAGGCTTCTTCCAGACCTTCCTGCAGGACCGTGACAACGACTCTTACACGGTTGAAGAACTCTAAACGTCTTTTGCGTCAGTTCAAGCTCCCTTTCTGCTACAAGCGTTAGGGAGCTTTTTTAAAACCAGGAGGGCATGATTGTGCAGAAAGTTTTGATTATTTTTAACCGAAACCCCTATGATGGTACCGATGTGACCTGGAATGGGCTACGCTTGGCAGACAGGCTGTTGGATGCTGGTGCACAAGTCCGTATTTTCTTGATGAACGATGCTGTTGATATGGCCAGAGACGTCTGTAAGATGCCCGAAGGCTACGACCAGGATCTTGTAGCCATGCTTAAGGCGTTGATAGCCAAAGGAGTTCCTGTCCAGGTTTGTGGGACTTGTATGGCTCGCTGTGGTCTGTATCGTAACGTGCCTTATTATGCAGGAGCACAGAAGTCAACGATGGTAGCTCTTGCACAATGGGTCATTGACAGTGATAAAGTTCTGACGTTTTAATGAAAAAGGGGCTAGGTGTTAGCAGAACAGCCTGCTTTCTGAAACAACAAAAAGCCGACCTTCTGGTCGGCTTTTTGCTGGGTTGGTTACAACGACAAGGAGCAGGGAAAAAGCGTACCACCCATTAGGAACTAAAAACTTGGCTTAGGCGCAGCCACAACCTCCGCAGCAGCCACCACCATGGCCATGACAGAGTTCATAGGCTTGGCCGGTTGTATTGCGTGGCATTTCGCCCAGGTCAATGACAATACCGGTGTGGCCGAAGGTCACGATGTCGCTGCCCAAGTAATCCTGCATCTGCTGCATGGCTTTGTCGCCTGTGCAGTGGCATGGGATCATCCAATCCATATTCCAGCCCTTCATGGCTTCTAGGGTCTTATTCATGCGGTTTTCAGAAGCACGGATCAAGTGCATACCACCGACGATGCCGGCAATCTTCTGGATGCCGGATACCTGTCGGATGTAGTTGACGGTATTGACGATACCAGAGTGGCAGCATCCCAAGAGGATGACTAGGCCTTTATCCGTTTCGAACCACATCGACATGTCGTCTGAGACAGGGTCTGGTTTGGTGGCTTCAGCATCTAAGAAGAGGGCATCTCCTACGTCTTCAAAGTCAGTCAGACGGGGAACAGGACCAGTGACACCGACACCAGGCAACAGGTACAGTGGTTCGCTCAGAATATGGCGTTGTCCCAGGAGAGACAGGTTGGCCAAGATCCGCTTAGCGCTTGGTGGGGGAGACCAGTTCAGGGATGCTTCACCTGGACGGCAGCAGAAGCGGTCATATTCAATATTGGCACCGCAGTACATTGGAGCCGATGGGTTCAAGTCATAGAAGTCAGCCAGGTTGTCTGTATGGTCATCGTGGCCATGGCTCATTACCAAGGCTTCTGCTTCAGACAGATCAATACCCAAGACTTTGGCGTTATTTAAAATGACACCCTTTTGGCCGGTATCAAAGAGGATACGGCGGTCACGGATCTTGATCCAGGCGGCAAAACCGTGGACGCAGGACAAACCTTCACCAGCTTTATTATCGACGAGCAGGGTAATACTGGATGGCTGTGATTCACATTCACAGGCATTTGGTGTGGCTTCAGACATGTTCGGTTTCCTTGGTAAGTTAAGGAGTTACGTCTAATGATAGCGTATTTTGATGCTATGCAACACCTTTTTTAATAAAAATAAATATCATTATAAAACAATAAATTGCACGCATTACTTAATGCATGTTGCCTTAATTTTGTTCTTAATGCACTGTCATTTGTGTCATAAAACTGCCAAAAAATTGTCACTTTTGTCATATCGTCGTGCCTTGAGCTAGTAGTGATTTTTGCGGCTGGAATACCCTTTCCAGTTCAATGTTTCTTAGCCAGTTGGACGTATTACATGTTCCCCGTTAAATAAAATATAATCCCCTTAATCAGATGGGAATTGTAAAAAATACAACATCCCTCAAATAAGTTTTGACAGTCTGTAAACATTGGTAGTACGATGTGCCTTACTGAAACCTACCAATCAGATAGGAATAGTGATAAATCAAAAATCATCCCGATAGGGATATCTAGATAAGACCTTTGATAGATTGATAAAGTGAGTTAGGTGAAGCAATGAACCGAAGCAAATATCAGGATAACCCCAAGCGTTTTGGGGCATCTGTGTTCAGACCAGTTACAGAATACCTTAACGTCAGCAAAGCCGTTGGCGTATCGACCGTCTTCTTTCTCTTGAGCTGTTGTCAGTAATCCTGACACTGTCCGACTGACGGCAGTGTCCCTTTCGGGTATTGCCGTCAGTCCCTCCTTTTTTCTCCCCTTAAGTCCTTGTTGCCCAGGACAGCCATTTTTGGCGTACGTCATGGCTAAGCCATGACGGGGGGAACTCTTTTCCTAATTTTTGGAAATTGACCGAATACAGAATATTTTTAATACAGAAAGAAAGAAGATGAAAAAACAATTTTTAGCATTGGCATTTTTGAGCACACTGTCAGGTGTCGCATATGCACAGAGCAATGTCAGCATTTATGGGGTTTTGGATATCAACGTTACGAAGCGTACTGGAGTCGATGCTCAATTTGAAGATTACGACAATAACCGGCTTGGTTTCAAAGGGTCGGAAGACTTGGGAAATGGCTATAAAGCGCTTTTCCAGTTGGAGAGACGTTTTGACTTGAGTGACGGTACCTTGGGGAATACCAACTCCGCAAGCTGGAAGCCGGGTCAGACCAAGTCTACGAAAGATTGGGAAGGTGCTTCCAATGTTGGGCTATCAGGTGACTTTGGTACGTTGCGTGTTGGGCGCTTGAATCAGGTGGTGACCGAATATGTGCGCAAATTCGATCCCTTCAACCAGATTGGGGTCGGCAGCCAATTCTATGGTCGTCAGCGTGCGCCACGTGTCGACAATACGTTGCGCTATGACTCTCCTGCACTGGGCGACTTCAAACTCTCGGCAGCGTATTCGTTGGGACACAACACCAACAAGAAATCAGCGACAGACGAGGAGCTGGATTTAAAGGACAACAATGCTGATAACGATGGTTATGAAGCAGCCGTCCTTTGGGACAACGGGCTCTTTCAGTTTACGGGCGGTTGGGGACGATTGGCAGATTCTCATAACTCTAGCATCTGGGGAGCGGGATTGGCCTGGCGTATTACCCCAGAGGCACGGCTCTCCCTCCAGTATGAAGATAATGATTCCAAGGGCTGGAAGGGGTCTTCATCGGGAACCAAGTACAACAACGGAGCTGATGGTCGTCAGCGCAACTGGCTCTTGGGGCTCGATTGGAAATTGGGGCCTGGTGTTTTGAGGGCATCTGTTCAGTATGACCGGTTGGATCACGTTGGCAAGTATGATCCGACAGGTAAAGGGAAATACCATTGGGATGGCAAGAAGGCGGCAAGGCGCTATGCCGTCGGCTATGAATACTACCTCTCAAAGCGGACTTTCTTATATGGCAACCTGGCCTACACCAACTTTGACGACAAGCATGTCGCCAACTATTGGACTGGGGTCGATAACGAGAAGAACTTTGCTTACCAGGTGGGTATACAGCACAAGTTCTGATTGATGTGAAGCGATTAAAGTTTTTGGGGTAGTGGATAAAACCCTCAGTCTGCTACCCCTTTTTTTCACAAAGGAGCATCAATGAAAACATTGGTATCAGCAAGACAGGTCGTTGACTATGATTTCCGCATCAAGAAGGATCAGGTCAAGGTGTTCTTGCCTGTCTTGGTAGTTGGGGTTGCCTTAGGGGTGTCATTGGGGTTGCCCGATGTACCGGAACACCCGGTTGCCACTCACCATTATTTTGCCGGGGTTTTGTTGATCTTGGGTGCGTTTGCATTGGGGGCTGCGGCAATCTCATGGTTGTCAGCAAAGTTTAAGCAGGTTTATCAGGTTAAAGCCCCTTTTTATGCAGGCGTGGTCCTCTTTTTAGCCTTGGTGGATTTGTTGACAGTCAAGTCGGCTACATTGCCCGTTTTGTATTTCCCGTCACTGGATCGGATTTTTGGTGTTTTGATTGAAGATGCGGCGTTTCTTGGGAAGTGCTTGCTCTATTCCCTGCGTTTGCAGGTCATTGGCTGGATTGGCGGTGTCTTGGCAGGTGTTGTCACAGGTGTCGCAATTGGTTTCATTCCTGGCGTTCGGTATTGGGTACATCCCTTGGTTCGTATCTTAGGGCCGATTCCATCGACAGCCTGGATCCCTTTGGTGTTGGTAAGTTTTCCGTCGGTTGTCTCGGCAAGTGCATTCTTGATTGCTTTAGCTGTTTGGTTTCCGACGACGGTGCTGACGATGAACGGGATCAACAATATTCAAAATGCTTATTTTGAGGTGGCGGCGACGATGGGCGCAAGCCAACGATACACAATTTTCCATGTAGGGATTCCCGCTGCGATGCCGCATATGTTTATCGGGATTTTCAATGGTACTTGCGCCTCGTTCATTACCTTGGTGACGGCTGAGCTGATTGGGGCTAAGTATGGGATTGGTTGGTATATCAATTGGCAGAAAGACATGATGGCTTATGCCCATGTCTATGCAGGACTCTTGGTGATGTCTTTAATCTGCTATTTCATTATTACATTGCTGTTTAAGGTGCGTGACAAAGTGTTGGTCTGGCAAAAAGGAGTCATCAAATGGTAGCGGGCATTTCGATTGCTGGTGTCGATAAGCGGTTTACCAATATCCAAGGCGAAACCGTGACGGCACTGTCAAACATTAACCTGGATGTGCCAACGGGGTCGTTCATTTCGTTGATTGGACCTTCGGGCTGCGGCAAGTCCACCTTGTTGCGCTTGATTGCCGGTCTGATTGACCCAGACCGTGGGGAGTTGTCGCTCGATGGCAGGAAAATTGATAAACCTGGCAGTGACCGGGGGTTCATGTTCCAGCAGCATACGCTTTTCCCGTGGCTGACAATCCGCAACAACATTGCATTTGGTTTGAAAGCCCAAGGCATCTACCAGGAGACGAAAGACCGGGTTGATGACTTCATTGAACTGGTGGGGTTAAAAGGCTTTGGTGATTATTACCCACACCAGTTATCAGGCGGTATGTGCCAGCGCGCAAGCTTAGCCCGTGCAATTGTCAGCCACCCGAAGGTTTTGCTGTTGGATGAACCGTTGGGCGCATTGGATGCGTTTACGCGGATGCATATGCAGGACGAGATTTTAAGGATCTGGCGGGAGCGGCATATGACGATGATTATGGTGACGCATGATGTGGATGAAGCCATCTATTTGTCAGATACCATCGTCGTGATGTCGCCAAGGCCAGGTCGGATAGCCAAAGTCGTCGAGGTGGAGCTGCCATGGCCTCGTGCAAGGAGCAGTGCAGACTTCCTCCATTATCGGGGCGAAATTCTCAAGTTGCTGGATTTTGGTGGCGAAACTCAGGAACCGGAGTTTTACCTCTGATGGTGCTGCTACACATGGTAAGAGTAAGGGGGTTGTGATGGCAAAGCAGGAGATTGTTTTAACCTGTGCTGATTGCACACGGCTGGCTTGCAAAGGACGCGATGAAGCTAAGTATCCCAAGTTCTGCCTGACTGAACAGGTCAATGATGGACAGCTGGAACAGGTCATTCAGATTTACAAAAAGAATGAAAACCGCACTGGTGAGATTTCAGTCCAGTCAGCCTGTCTGGAAGGTGAGACGTATGGTCAACTGACGCGCGTACAGGAGACGATCGAATTTATTAAACGGATGGGGTACCAGTATGTCGGGATTGCTTCCTGTGTCGGCTTAATGGCCGAGACGCGGCAATTTGTCAAAATCCTAAGAGCCGTAGGGATCAAGAGTTATACGGTTGGTTGCAAGGTAGGGGCGGTCGATAAGTGTGAAGTCGGTGTGCCGAATGAGAAGAAACTCAACGGAGGCACGGGGCACGAGTCGATGTGTAACCCCATCATGCAAGCTAAGGTGCTTGAAGAGCAGGGGACAGATTTCAATATCGTGATTGGTCTGTGTGTCGGACATGACACGATGTTTTTGAAATATTCCCATGCACCGACAACGGTCATGATTGTAAAAGACCGTGTCTTGGGACATAACCCAGTGATGGCACTTTATACCGCGCAGTCGATGTATAGCCGGTTTAAGAAGGAGTTGGGGCTCTAACGGTATCGTTAGGGATACTTTTTTAACACATAACAAAGTAATGATTGACGCTTTGCATTTTAATTCCTATAACCCCGCTGGGATAAATAGGAAATAGGCAACGACCAGATACGGCATCACTTGGTGCCATAAGAAGGTCGCTTTGATTTTGAGACTTTTTTAAGAGGGGATAAGGCATGAAGAGATACCTGATGTTTTTGGTTTTGGCATTTGCAGCGCTGCTTAGCGCCTGCTCGAGTAAGGGGACAGGTCCTTACCCATTGAAGATTGCGTATGTGCCGCACTTGTGCCATGCCCCAATGCATGTCGCCGTTGAAAAGGGGTTCTTTGAGGCGGAAGGCATCAAACCAGAAATGGTTCAGATTGATTCCGGTCATGTCCAAGAGGCACTCGGATCAGGTCAGTTGGATGTTGGGGCAGGCTTGATCAGCAAGTTCTTGCAACCGATTGAAAATGGCTTGCCCGTTAAGTTTGTTGCAGGGTTGCATACCGGTTGCATCAAGGTGCTGACGAAAAAAGATGCTGGCATTGCATCGATTAAGGATTTGAAAGGCAAGCGTATTGGTGTGCCAGGTTTGGCTGACGCTACGACGTATCTGTTGAAGCGTGCTTTGATTCTGCAAGGTGTGAGTGTCGATGAGAAGAATCCCGAAGTCGAGTTTGTGGTCTTCTCACGCAATGATTTGCCACAGGCACTCCAAAAGGGGGCGGTTGATGTCATAGCCTTGGTTGACCCAGCTGCTGCGATTGCTGAAAAAGCCTTTGACCTGAAGGTGCTGTTAGACAGCGGAAAGACCCCACCGTTTGATACGGAGTATTGCTGCGCCGTTTTCGTTGCTGCACGCTTGGCCAAGGAACATCCTGAAATTGCGGCTGGCCTGACAAGGGCGATTTTGAAAGCTTCCGCATGGGTTCAGGCTCATCCTGAAGAAGCGGCCAAGATCCAGCTGGATAAGAAGTATGTTGCTGGTGACCTCGAAGTCAATACGAAGTTACTAAGAGGTTACAACTATAAGCCTTCTGTCAAAGGTGGCTATGAAGCGGTTTACAAGAACGCGCAGGCGTTTGCCCAGATTGGTCTCCTAAAGCAGGGGACTGACGCAAAAGCCTTTGCAGACAAGGTCTACTTGTTCCAGCAGGGAGTGCCGGATACCTATACGGCAGCTGAAGTTGCCAATGTGAAGTAACCCTATAGGCGGTGCCATGACCGGTGGCACCTGCCTCTTATGCGTCCGTCGAAGATCCGATTGGGCGTTTGATTCGGAAAGCGAGTTTTATCATGACAGCAAAAAGTGAAAACGTACCGTCCATCAATGACCAGACAACCTGGGGAATTGGGACGCAGTGCGTACAGGGTGGCTTTGTCCCAGAAGTTGGTGGGCCACGTATCCTGCCGATTTATCAGACGGCATCGTACAAATTTGAAGACGTCGATCAGGTTGGACGGCTGTTTTCATTGGAAGAAAGCGGCTATAAATATATCCGTACGGGTAATCCGACCTTTGCTGCCTTTGAACAGAAGGTGGCACTTTTAGAAGGTGGTGTCGGCGCCATTTCAACGGCATCAGGCCAGTCGGCTGTTCTCTTGGCGGTCTCCAATCTGGTTAAAGCGGGTGACCATATTGTGTCTGCCAAAACCATTTATGGTGGCTCTTACGTCCTGTTTGGCACGACCTTAAAGAAACTGGGCGTGGAGACGACATTCATTGACCCAGAAGCCCCTGCCGAGGAACTGCGTAAGGCTTTCCGTCCGAATACGCGCTTGCTCTTTGGCGAGACGATTGGCAATCCAGCGCTGGATATTCTGGACTTTGACAAGCTCTCAGGCTTGGCTCGCGAATTTGATTTGCCGTTCATTGTGGACAACACGCTCGCTTCGCCTTACCTCACCAATCCCTTAAAGCACGGTGCGGATATCGTTATCCATTCGGCGACAAAATATATTGGTGGGCAGGCAACGTCCTTGGGGGGTGTTGTTGTCGATGGCGGCACTTATCAGTGGGATAACGGTAAATTCCCAGACTTTGTCGAACCAGACAGGTTGTATGCGAATACATCTTATTGGGGGAAGTTTGGTAAGGCCGCTTTCATTGCCAAGGCGAGGGCGCAGTACCTGCGTGACTTTGGGGTGACAATCAGCCCGTTCAATGCCTTCTTACTGAACTTGGGGCTGGAAACGTTGCACTTGCGGATGCCCCGCCACAGCAGTAATGCCTTGGCGTTGGCTCAATACCTGAAAGGTCATCCACAGGTGAATTGGGTCAACTATCCTGGGTTGGAAGACCATAGAAGTTATGGGCGTATTGCCAAGTATTTCAACCATAAAGGTGCCAGTGGTGTCTTGACGTTTGGCTTAAAAGGTGGGATTGGTGCAATCCGTCCATTTGTGAAAGCCTTAAAAATCGCATCTTTGGTCGTCCATGTGGGCGATGCCCGTACGATGGTCTTGCATCCGGCATCAAGCACCCATGCGCAGCTCTCCCGTGAAGAAAGGTTGGCTGCCGGGATCCCTGATGACATGATCCGTGTGTCGGTCGGTATTGAAGATGAGGCCGACATCCTCCGTGATTTTGAACAGGCACTTCAAGCAGCTCGGAAGGAATGACAATGAACATACAAGTCCAAACGAAGCATTATCTAGGACTTTCCGTTGCGCCAAAGCGTATTGCCGATGTCTTAGCGATAGCCGTATCCAGTCATGCTTATTTACCTAAAACCGAAGATTTAGCGAGCGACTGGGTGGCTTCTGTTGCTGCACCGGCTTTTAAGCTGATCCGTCAACAAGCTGGCAAGGCCGTTCCTTCCTTTTGCTCTATCGGTACCGGATCAGGCCTCGATGTCTTGGCGGCCATTGAACTCTTGGGATCGACGCGGGTGGGATTTACCGACCTGCAAGAGGATGTTGTCGATACGGCAGTGCACAATGTCCGGGACAATCTGCGTGCTTCTGAGACAGTGGCTTTTGAGTATGGCGCAGGCGATCTATTATCGCCTTTAGCAGGGCAACCGCATTATGACGTCATTTATGAAAACCTGCCCAATGTCCCATTGGCGGCTGACACAGACATTACTGATAGCAGAAACAGTGGTCATTACTTGGAAAAACGTGCTGAACCGATTCCGGAACTGGTACACCGTCAGATGCTTGACCTCCATTATCTTGCGTTGCGCCAAGCCAAAGATTACCTGACCGAGACAGGATCGGTCTATTCCACATTGGGCGGGCGTGTTGCGTTGGATGTCTTCAGACAGTTGGGCGAACTGGCAGGCTTTTCGGCTGAAATCTTTACCTATACCTGGAAAGTGCAGGCTGAAGCGGCTGAAGTGCTGGCCGGTTATGCCAAACAGGAAGCTGAGGGGCTGGGACCTTTCCATTTCTACCGGGTGGCAGACTTGAAGGCGGTATTTGCTGATGTCGTTCTTGAAACGTCGGGCCGACAAGCCTTCGCCTTGGAAAAAGCCCTTGCACCGAAAGCGCTGTCAGCTAAAGCTGCTTTGTCGGCCTGGCAAAAGGGCGAAGCCATCGGACATACGGTAGTAGTTCTGAAATCCACGCCAAAAGCACCATAGAAGGAGTACCAGGTGAGCCATCCAGACAGTCGGATAGTTGATGTGATCCTTGCCGCACGTCAGGTTTTGTCAAATCGTGCGGTTATCCAGGATGCGGTTGGGGTTGAAGCGTCCCTAGTGCTTGAATTGCCTATTCCGGAACCAACTGGGACGTTCAAGCCATCACGGTTACCGGTGACAGCATTCATTAGCCAGGCACTTGAAAACGGTGTGCCTGAAACCCAGCCGTTACGTGATGCATTTGCAAAAGCGGTGCCGGTGCTTCCCTGGAAATACAATTATGAGCCGCGTGCCGATTTACCCGATTTGGGACTTCGTATGGCGTGGGCGGAAATCATTGGGCCTGAGGCACCGTACGTCAGCAACCAATTTTGTTTTGGGTTTACATTGATTGCGCCTGAGAGCCTTTATCCTGCCCATTTCCATCCGGCAACCGAACTCTATTATGTGCTCTCAGGGACGGCGCAGTGGGTATTGTCAGGCACGAAGACGCGGTATCAATCAGGCAGTTTCATCCTGCACCCAAGCAACGCCGTCCATGCGATGCAAACGAGCGATGAACCTTTGCTTGCCATGTATACATGGAGCGGAGAGGATGTGGTTACGCTCTCCAAATATGCTTAGGGACTAAGAATATAGGTGTGTTTTGGAATGGAAAGAAATACAAATCAATCGATTGAAGCGGATGCTGTGATTGTCGGGGCAGGCCCCGTTGGGCTTTTCCAGGTTTTTGAGCTGGGGCTCCTTGAAATCAAGGCACATGTCATTGATTCCCTGCCTTATGTGGGGGGGCAGTGTGTGGAACTGTATCCTGATAAGCCCATTTATGACATTCCTGCGGCGCCCAGTGTTACGGGGATTGAGCTTACAGAAAACCTCTTAAAGCAGATTGAGCCGTTCAAACCGACGTATCATTTGGGACAGGAAGTTACGCATGTAGCCAAGCGTGATGATGGTTTTTTTGATGTCACCACTTCAGCGGATACCCGGTTTATTGCAAAGACGGTTTTTATTGCAGCGGGGGTGGGGGCTTTCCAACCGAGGGTTTTGCCGGTTGAAGGCATTGAACAGTTTGAAGGAACTCAGCTTTTTTACCGTGTCAAAGATCCTGAAGCTTTTCGTGGTAAAAACTTGGTAATCTGCGGCGGGGGCGATTCGGCGCTTGACTGGACGTTAAAGCTCGTGGATATCGCAGAGTCAGTCATCTTGCTCCACCGTCGTGAAGGGTACCGTGCAGCGCCTGCGTCTGTGACTAAGATGAAGGCGTTGTGCGAAGACTTCCTGATGCAGGCATTGATCGGTCAAGTCGCAGGTTTTGAAACGCAGAACGGCAGGCTCACGGAAATCAAGGTTTCAGGTGCAGATGGCGTAACGCGGCGTCTTCCTTTAGATGCGTTGTTGGTCTTTTTTGGCCTTTCGCCGAAACTGGGACCGATTGCCAACTGGGGACTGGAAATTGACCGTCGTCAGATTGTGGTCGATACGGAAAAATTCATGACGAACATTCCGGGTATCTTTGCTGTGGGAGATATCAATACCTATCCTGGCAAGAAGAAATTGATCCTCTCGGGCTTTCATGAAGCGGCGTTGGCTGCTTTTGCTGCCAGTACGTTCGTCTTCCCTAAGAAGCGGGTACACCTGCAATATACAACGACTTCCCCAAAACTCCATAAAGTATTAGGCGTGGAAACCCCTGTTTTTGATTGAAGGGGTGACAAGATGGGCATATCTGGAGCGTACGTTGTCGATGGTGAGGTGTTTCGGTTCAGGGAGATTACACCTGCGGATAACCAAGCGGTAGCCCGTATCATCCGTCAGGCGTTTGAGGAGTTCCAAGCGCCCAAGATCCATAGCGTCTATGATGATCCAGAGACTGATACGCTTTCACAGGTTTTTGACGTAGAAAGGGCAGGATACTGGGTGGTGGAATGGCACGGCCGTGTCTGTGCAGGGTGCGGCTTCTACCCGACGGCAGGCTTGCCTGAAGATATGGCAGAAATCGTCAAATTCTATGCGTTGCCTGAGGTCAGGGGGAAAGGTGTTGGGCGGTCACTGCTGCGTTTTGTTGAAGAAAAAGCGGTTGGGGCAGGGTATGCCAGGGTATACCTGGAATCGATCCCTGCATTTAAGGATGCGGTGTCGCTCTATAGAAAGCAGGGGTATCGGGATTTGCCAGCACCACTGGGTCAGTCAGGACACACGGCAATGACGGTTTTTATGGCAAAAGCGCTGAGGGGGAGATAAGGAGGTCATGGGGATAAAAAACGGCACCCCGAAGAGTGCCGCTTTTAATGAAAGGTGCAAAGCTATTAGATAACAGCGTTGTCTTTCATGGACTGAACATCAGCGTCGCTGTAACCCAGTTCTTTCAGGATTTCAACAGAGTGTTCGCCCAGCAATGGAGCACGGGTGATTTCTGGTTTGAAAGCAGAGAACTTGAATGGAGCGCCAACGGTCAGGTAGTTACCACGAACTTCGTCGGTGACTTCAACAACGGTACCAACTTTACGCAGGGATGGATCGACAGCCAGATCCTTCATAGACATGACAGGACCGCAAGGGATGCCGTATTCAGCAGCCCAGTTGGTGACTTCGAATTTATCCTTGTCAGTAAACTTGGTTTCGATGAATGCGAAGATGTCCATCAGCTTGTCAACACGACCTTCGAAGGTGTTGTATGCTGGGTCGTCTTTCCATTCTGGTTTGTCGATCATATCGCAGATCTGTGGCCACATATTAGCAGCGATGGTGAAGTAGACGTAGCAGTCATTGTCGCCGGAGTGAGCTGGTTTACATTTCAGCATCCAGCCTGGCTGACCGCCACCACCAGCGTTACCGCCACGTGGTACAGAGTCGATGTTATCGAAAGTCATTGGTTTGCCATCTTTATCGAAGCAGAAGTTAGGCTGAGCCTGTGGGTATTCTGCCAGGATACCGTTACGTTCCAGACGCTGCTGGTCACGCAGTTTGATACGAACCAAGTTCAGAACGCAGTCCTGCATTGCGCAAGCGACTTTCTGACCCTTACCGGTGAGTTCACGCATACGCAGGGCAGCGAGAATACCGATCAACAGGTGCATACCGGAGTTGGTGTCACCCAGAGCTGCGCCGGAAACGGTTGGAGGACCATCCCAGAAACCGGTGGTAGCTGCTGCACCGCCGGAGCACTGTGCAACGTTTTCATAGACTTTCAGGTGTTCGTTAGCATGACCTTCTGCATAGCCCTTAACGGATGCAACGATCATACGTGGGTTCAGTTCCTGGATCTTTTCCCAGGAGAAGCCCAGACGATCCAGAACACCAGGGCCGAAGTTTTCGACCAGAACGTCAGACTGTTTGACCAGTTTGGTCAGAACGTCTTTACCCTGTGGGGACTTCATATCCAGTTCGATGGAACGTTTGTTACCATTGAACATGGTGAAGTACAGGGAGTCAACGCCTGGTTTATCCTGCAGCCAGCCACGGGTCATGTCACCGGAGCCACGGCGTTCAATCTTGATGACGTTAGCGCCCAGGAAACCCATCATCTGGGTACAAGCAGGACCTGCCTGAACGTGAGTCATATCAAGAACATTGATACCTTCTAATGGTTTAGTCATTTCTTAATTTCCTTGTCGTTGTACAACTACAGTTTTTTTCCACAGAACAACCTGAAGGAAGCTCTGCAGAAAGAAAGCTTCGCTTTACAGCACTAAAGTACTACTTTCTATTTGCTATCTTTCAGGAAAGATTCCTAAAACACAGCAAGCTTGATATATAGCCCTTATATTTTACAAGATAGGCGGTTTAAATCAAGCTTTGATGTGGCCTAATGCTCTCAAACCGTGGGATTTTCTTTTAACTTAGCGAGTTTCCGGTAAAGCGTACGTTCACTGATGCCAAGGTGTTCTGCAAGATCTTTTCGGTTGCCTTTGAAATGCGCCAGCAGAGTGCTTGCATCCTCAAACACGGGAAGGGCTTTTCCAGGCGCTATAGGTGCTTTTGCTTTTTGGGGGAGTTGCAGGTGTTCCACTAAGATGTTGGTGTCATTACAGAGCAGACATGCCCGTTCAATGATGTTTTTGAGTTCCCGGATGTTGCCAGGGAAGGCATAACACTGGAGCTCGTAACAAGCAATGTCTGAGAGCTTTTTCGGATTTGCGATGTCAGAGAACTGTTTCAGAAAGAATTCACTTAAAAGAGGAATGTCTTCGCGCCGCTCCCTTAAGGTGGGTAGTGTAATTGGGAAGTGTGCAAGCCGATAGTAGAGGTCTTTTCGGAAGTGACCAGTTTCTACCTGTTTTAAGAGGTCTGTTGCACACGATGCGATGATGCGGATGTCGGTCTTTTGTGTATTGGCAGACTCGGTATAGCTGTAGATGTCCGTCTCCAATAAGCTGGAAATCTTCGCCTGTAATCTGTCAGATAATCCTGAAATGTCGTTTAAAAAGAGGGTGCCGCCATTGGCTCTATCAAGGATTCCTTGGGTTTTTGTGTTTTTCTCAGACCTACCCGGTACGTTTTGCCCAAAGAAGTCCTGTTCAAACTGGTTCTCTGTCAATGTGGCGCAGTCCACGGTGACAAATGGGGCGCCACAACGATTACCCGACTGATGGATGTATTGGGCAACCGTGTTTTTGCCCGTACCACTTTCTCCTTCAATCAAAATGGGGATGTCTGAGGCGGCTGCTTTGTTTAAGAGTTCCATCATCGTTTTGAAAGCCGGGGAGGTACCTTTTAATTGGTCGGCTCGGGTGTGGCGGACGGTTTTCAGTGGATTAATCCGCTCAACAAAGGCAATGGTTTCAGCTTTGGCATTCTTAATCGGTGTGAGCGTGATGCTGACGTATTCTTCACCTTCTGGCGTATTGTGCATATGCAAGACATGCTCAGTTTTGCCCGACTCTAAGCTCTTTCGCAATGGGCATGTTTCACCAGAATGGTCGCAGGGCAGTTCATAGCCGTGGGAGACTTCATAGCAGGTTTTTCCAATCACATTGCTTTGTGAGTTACAGTACTTCCTAAATGCTGGGTTCACACTGATGATCCGGTACTCTGCATCAAAAAGCAGGTGTGGTTCCGTGAGTGATTGGATGAAATCGGCTAGTTGCTTGAAAGACATAATCTCTACCGACGGTTAGGGCACCTAAAAAGACGGCAACAGGTGTTGGTCTGTTGCCGTTCGTGTGCGTTATTGGTCTTCTTTTAAGAAGAAGTCGATGCCAGCTTCGACTACAGGCTGGTGGATTAGGTGTCGCCCATGGAATTCATGGAAGACGACGTCGTATCCGTTCTGTTTGAGTTCCTTGTAATGGAACAGGCCACTCGTATTCATTGGCAATTGCTCGTCTTCTGGACTGTGCGCAATGAAAACTTTGGGTTTGCCGCGAGGAACATACAGATTCATGAAGCCTCCAGAGAGGATAATCAGGTGCGAGAGGATGTTCCCGTTCGAAAGTCCAATCGAGAGGGCATAGCTTGCCCCATCCGAAAAACCACAAAAGGCAAAGTGCTTGGTATCGATGGTGAAATGGGTATTTAAGTCAACCAACGCCTGTTCGAGTTTCATGAGGTCTGGACCATTGCCGCCGACGGTCAAGTCCCAAGTTGCATAGGTGGATTGCGGTAGCATCAATAAAAAACCGTGTTTGTCAGCGTTTGACTGGAAGTCTGGCAAGACTTTTTGGGCACTGCCGCCAGCACCATGGAACATGACCAAAAGTTTCGCAGGCTTGGATGTGTCTAAGCTTTCTGGGACGTACAGCATCGTGTCGCGTTCTCCCGCTTCCCCGCAGGACGCGTTTAACTTATGCATCCCTGGGGGCAATGGTTCTCCCGTTGCTGGTTGTGGCTGAAACTTCAGGTGTCCCAGAATGGAAGGCGGCAAGAAATTGTAAATACCGGGTTCGGTCGGGAATTTGCTGTTCATAGTCTGTTTTGTCTGTTAATCGTCAATTGCCCAGAGTATAGCAGAGAGTGGACTACTGGAATTGGTTCTTCCGGTTGATCTCTTTTAGGATGATTTTGGCTGTTGGTGTAGCCGCTAAGCCTCCCCTAGCCGTTTCTTTGAAGTCCGGCGACATCAAGTCACCGACTGATCGCATCGCATCAATGACTTCATCGGTCGGGATGCGGTGGCAGATGCCCGCCAAGGCCATGTTGGCACATGAGATGGCATTCATTGCGCCGATGACGTTGCGCTGTACACAGGGGATTTCAACGAGTCCGGCAATCGGGTCGCAGACAAGTCCCATTAAGTTGGAAATGGCCATCGAGCAGGCATGGGCACACATCTGTGCCGTGCCGTTGCCAAGCCATGTTAATGCGGTTGCTGCCATCGCCGATGCGGTGCCGACTTCCGCTTGGCAGCCGCCTTCTGAGCCCGCAATCGAAGAGCGGGTCGCAATCACCTGGCCGAAGCCTGCTGCAATATAGAGGGCTTCCACGACGGTGGTATCGGGAATCTGTCGGGCTTTGACAACTGGTAGCAAAACAGCCGGCATGACGCCACAGGAGCCGGCTGTTGGTGTGGCGACAATCCGCTTCATACAGGCGTTGCATTCACTGACCTTGAGCGCACACATGATGATTTCGTTCATGAACGTGTCGCCATAGAGTTGCCCGCTTGCGATTGCCATGCGCATTTTTTCACCATCGCCACCGACCAAGCCGCTATTGGAACGGTCTTTTGGATCGTAGCTGTCGACTGAGTGCTTCATCGCATCCCAGAAGTACTGCATCCGTTCAAGTGACTCGGCACGCGACATGTTCTGTGACGTCAAGTCATCGTTAAGGATTGTTTCCCAGAGGGGGATGTTTTCGGCGCTGTTTTGTTCAAGCAACTCTTTAATGGATTGGAATGCCATGATTTTTACTTTGCGTGGGTTAGGGCGCTTTATCGGTGGCCAATGCTTATTTTACCTATTTTGGCTGGTTGGTTCGTTTAAATGAGAAAGAAGAGAAAGGATGCTCATTTCCTCTCATTGTTTTGTCTTTAAAATACTTTTGTAAACATAGTATTACGTTTGTTTGTTAAATCTGAATAGAGCTTTATCCAGTGCGCATATCAAGGGGGTAATCACTGCCAGCAATAGGCTATCAGCTGGCATCTTGGCATAACCTCCTTGCGTTTGTCACCTTTGTTAATAGGCGAAATGTCCTGTTTCCTAGCCCTTCGGAAAAACAAACTGTCGAAGCGTAATGTCCTTGATTTCGTCAGGCAAGACGATGTTTTCAGATGGGGTAACCAGCTGGTACAGGGAATTGCGCGACCGGCCGTTTTTCTTGGGCTTCTCGGAGCCAATTTCAAAACGGCGGTACCGTTCGATTTCAGGTAAGACTTTCCGGATGGCATTGTTGGCTCGGGAAACGGCTTCCGTGAATTTGGCCTTGAAGCTTTTCAGCGCATTGTCGAATTCGGTTTTCTTCTCCAAGTCAGAGCTATGCATGCCGGGGATATAGATTTCAATGTCCTGTGCAAAGGCAAAGTATTCCAGTGCGGCGGCATCATCTGATGGATCGATGGCATCAAGTCCGTTTTTCTTACGCACCGCAAGCCATAGCAGGGTACTCAGTGGGATTGGGGGGAGTTTGACCGACTCGTTCGATGAGACGATACTTTTCGCATCGCAGATGACGGTTTTCTTTTTCAGGTCAAAGCGCATTTCAATCGGATCCAAGGCGCTGTCCAGATAATCAATCAGTTCGGAGTATGGCCCTTCGCGCAGGAAGTTGTCTGGTAGGTTGTTCCGAAGTCGAATGAATGGGATGTCGGCTAAGGTGACTTTCGCGTTTTTAGCCAGGATGACGCGTTCATCAAACGTATGGTAGTCAATGACGCGCAATTCCTGCTGCTCCTGGGTCGGATAGAAGAACTCAGGCAGGTTTTCGTATTCAGGGGAGACCAGGACGTGTGACAGGGTGTCTTGTGGTTGCGCAAAAATCGACAGGATGTATCCCAGGAAAAATGACAGCGACTTCTGCCCACCGGCAATCGATACGTGGATGCAGCTGGTATCGTCCTGGCATTCTTTCCGGACAATGTCGACAATTGCATTGGCTGTCGCCATATTGTCTTCCTGCGTGCGGATGTCTGATAAAGGTCTGCCGTTTTTGTCGGTAATGACGTGGATGCAGCTTTTGTTGAAGGTGACCTGTCCTTCAATACCAAGATTCCTGCATAGGGCATGGAATTGGCCAACCCGGGGATGAAGCAGGGTGCTGACGACAGCTTCCTCAACACCGGCTGTGCCAATGACATGCACATGTGTTGGGATAAAGCCTTTTTCTTTTACGAGTGCATAGAGCGTTTCTGTGACGACCTGGGGATAGATGCCGACCGAACAGAGTAAAACGCGTTTACGGTATTCGTTGGGTGATTTGGTTTTTCCTGTGGTGTGGTTTTCCATAGCGCTCCCCAGACTGAATTTGACGATGATGCATTATGGCATGTTTGCCATGGTTATGTCTGCCTTAAGATTTTTGGTTGTCCAAGCAAAAGCAGGGGCGTTTTCACAATATTGTCATTTACCGTGTCCGAAGATTGTGTCGATATAATCTTCCCCAAGTTGTAGCTAGCAAGTTTTGTGTATTACATGACCCAAGCAGCATGTGGGGAGAATAACAGCTGCAGTTGGTGCACAGAGTCTCCTTTAAAAAATGTTTTCTGTGTGAACCAACAGACAATTCGGAAAGACGAAGGAAAGCAAAAAGGACTGGTTTCGCATTGAGCCAGTCTTTTTTGTTGGTAGCGTGTGTACCGTGACAATCGGGTTCCAATGCAGTACGCTGACATAACGTTTGAGGGAAACCAGTTTGGTGAAAGAAAAAGCATGTCCAGCCCCAGCAATATCCCACCTGGATTAGGGCGCCACACCTTGATTTTGAGTGTCCTCATGATCGGTGCATCATGGGTACTCTGTCGTGTTTTCAGGTGGGGTTTTTGGGCTGGTTTTGGCCTGTGGCTGTTATTGTCTGTCACTGCCCAGCTTTTGCAGGTCACCGTTGACCGGTTGTTTCAGCCTTCTGGCAAGGTCGGTTCCTCGGGTGGCGTCCTGACTTTTATCCGAGGGGTGTTTGGTGAATGGCTGGGTTGGTGGGGTTCTCTTTTCTCCACACACAGTAGCCTTGCTGGCCATTCTCCTGTCAAGCTGTACCCACCTGAACTCTTCAGTGACTTGGATCAGGATTTGGCAGTGCGGCTGTCTACCTTATCGCCCAGCCAACGGGTTGCAGGCAATCCTGACTATGAGCACATCCTGAACCAATACAAAAGCCGGGTTCAGCAGCGCAGGTTGGGTTACGACCAATTGAATGAGGACATTCGTGAACGTCGCAAGAGCCCCAAGTGTTTGGGATGGGATGACGAGTACGACATGATTTGGAAGTATGGTTCCAAAGAAGAAATGTTCCCAGCGAAAGTTTATGACAAGCCGGATTATCCAACAGGAGCTGAAGCGGCCCAGATTCTGCGGGCACAGGAAGATGTTGTAGCGGACTGGGATGAGGATGCCTACAACCAGGATTTCCTTTGGCACTATCTTAAGACCTGCCAACAGGCTCGAGCTGAAAGGGAACGGATGACTTGGCAGTGGCTTGAAGACAGCAGGCGACGGGGTTTCAGTGAGGCTTGGTATCAGGCACGGGTAAATGCCTTTATGGACTACAAACGCAAAACTGCTGAAGCCGATGCGGTTTTTAAGCAGGCTTTGGAAAGTGGTCAGGGTGACTTCAGCCCATCTGGTGCTTTGAAGCAGGAATATGATGCCAAAACGAGTGCGGCCGAGCTGACGCTCACCGAAGCATTTTTCAACGCCACTTCTTAAAAAGCAGCTGGGCATCTATCTTTGCTGGGGGGGATCTAATCTGAGCTGCTGTGGCAAACTTGCCGGAAGTAATTGTGAAGAAGGCGGTATTTTCGCTCATAGGGTAACGCAAGTGCTAGAATATTTTATTTATGGCACGTACTTTAAAAAAGTTGCCACGAATTGCGAAAAAGAAGCCTGCCAGAAAACAGTATGAAAGAAGAAGTCAAAAAAGCCCCAGAAGTTAAAGCAGCCGAAGAGAATACGAATGAAGCCAAAGTCGCTGAAGATAAGGCTGCTGAAGTTAAAGCCATCGAATATACCCCTGTCCAGAAACTTCCACCTGTTGAGCGTGATGATAAAAAACCACGCAATCTGGCAAAGGAACTGTATACCGTCCTTCTGAAAAAAATGGATTCGAAGGATAAGGAAACCACGATTTCCATTACTGATAAGAAGCTGGAGTCTGCTGACTTTGATGTTAAGCAGATAGACCGCTATGTCCGTTATATTTCTGAAGCGACCAATTTGTTGGTGAAAGTTGATGTTGAGGAAGAGAAGTCAGGTAAGACTTTCCACTTCCATTGCACCCCTAAGAAATTGCCACAGCCGACAATCAAACCGAATAAGGATGAGGATGATGCGCCCGGCAAGCAGAAGAATAAAGAGAAGGAATCTGGCGGTAAGCAGAAAAAGGGTGCTGATAAAGACAAAGCTTAATATGTACCGTAAAAACCTAAACGGCTGTTTCTTTGAAATTTTGAGACAGCCGTTTTATTATGCCTTTTAGGGCTGTTTGTGGATGATGCCTAAGCCCTGGCACAGAACACAATGAGACGATGAAGAAGCAATCGATTGTCCTAGGCGCACTCTTTGCATTGGCAGTACTGCTTACTGCCTGTTCACAGCCGCCGCAACATAAGAAGCATGGCTCTAAAGCCTATGGTAGTGCGACGGTCGCTACAGGCCTAGAACAGACAACCCGCCGCCGTAAAATCCCCGATTACTCCATCGTCAAACAGAATATCCCGAAGTTTTACCGCGAAGACATTGAGCGTGGGATGAAGGAGTCCTTCGAAGAATATGCCCCACTTGATAAATTAGGCCGTTGCGGTGTTGCTTATGCCAGGGTCGGCCCCGATACGATGCCAACAGAAAAGCGTGGTCCCATTGGGATGATTAAACCCACTGGCTGGCAGTATTCCAAGTATGACTTCATCGACGGCCGGTACCTGTATAACCGTTGTCATCTGATTGGCTTCCAGTTGGCTGGTGAAAATGCGAACCCACGCAATTTGATTACCTGTACACGCCACATGAATGCCATTGGGATGCTTCCTTTTGAAAACCAGGTGGCGGAGTATGTCAGACGTACCGGCAACCATGTACTCTACCGTGTGACGCCGGCTTTCATCGGCGATAACCTCGTTGCCAAAGGGGTTTTCATGGAAGCATGGAGCCTTGAAGACCACGGTACCCTGCATTTTTACGTCTACGTCCACAATATCCAGCCTGATGTCGTGATTGACTATTCAGATGGATCAAACCATTTAGAAGAAAATTGATCAACGTCCTGCAAAAAATTTAGGAATGCCTTACAATACTGCATAAGTTATGTAGTATGATTGTGTTTTAAAAGGAACACTTAAGATATGGACGTCAAGGATTTACCACAGGAAAAACGTACAAAATGTGAAGTATGGACTCGCGTAATGGGCTATCACCGTCCGATTTCTCAGTGGAACGACGGCAAACAGAGTGAAGCCAGAGAACGCAAATACTTTACCGAAGCTGCTTACGCCGACAAGATCCAATAATAAACGACGAAGCACAAAAAAGTTACTTAGCTGTTGCCCGTTGAGGGTCATCTACATTACCCAGAGGCTTTACCCCCTCTGGGTTTTTCTTCGTCGGTTTCCCAGCGAAAACAGGATCATTCCACCAAGCAGTGCGACTGCCATTCCTCTGAAAATCCAATATTAAGCCATTGTGGGACACCGTTTGGGTGTCCCACGTTAAGCAGGAGAAAAGGGCGGCTTATCTGCAGAGGTATCGGACCAGCGCCCTGTCACCAGCATTGCTAGGCGTCTGCCAGTTCGGGTTGCTTGGCTGTGCTTCCTTCGCATAATTGCCGCTGGCGTTGTACCAGGAAACCGTTGAGACGGTTCTGATCTGGTTCGCATAACAGTCGGCTTCCTTACGGTAAATCAGTGACCAGCCATCAAGGTTACCGGCTTCAAGCGATGTCATTACTAAAGCGGAACTGCCGACTTTTGTCCGTTTGTCGACAAAAACGTGGTTGGTGGTAATCCCGTTGATGTTGCCGTAACTTGCCAGATAAGACCAATTGCCCCGCGATAGGGAATTGCCGCCAGATCTTTGTGCAACGGGAGGAGGAGCCTGTTTGACTTCTTCCTGTACACTCTGGAGAGCCTGTTGTCCGTTGGAGGTACTTTGGATGATCTTGCAGTCCTTGTTCATCGGCGTTTTAGCGTTGTCGCCATCCCCCGTACAGATGACGGTCAGCTTCTGGCCTTTCTGCAACATTGCAAGTTCTGTTAGGCTGTCTTTGTCAAACTGAAAACGCGGGACATTTTTGTAACTGCCGCTTGCCATCGTGATGTAGGGATTGCCGTTTTCATCATTACTGATGTCTGAGACAGTACCTGATACCAAAATGACTTTGCCTTTGAACTGCTGGTCTGCGGAGACAGAATTGTCGGAGTAGGCTTTGGCCATTTCAGCTGGGGTGGTGGAGACATCAGGCAGTTTTGCTTCAGTTGCCTGCTGTTGGGGTTGGGAAGCTGCTGCTTGGGGAGCAGGGCTTGCGCTAGGCGTTTCCTTTTTGCCGCATGCAGAAATGCCTGCGACCATTGATGCAGCTGTCAACAGTAACAGCCAATTCTTGAGTTTCATAGCGGTTCCTCTCCTGTTTAGTCGAGACAAGAATATTCTGCCACAATCGAAGGGGTGACTGGAATAGATGAGGCAGGAAGTTATCTGTGTTTGACAGGCCTTTTAACTAGGAAATGGCGCCTGTTGGATTTCACGTCCTGATAGAATGCCCTTGTTCTATTCTTGACTGCAATAGGGATAAGGCAATGGTGGTGTATACAGCCCACTATGATTCACCGTTAGGCGGTATGACGATGGCATCGAGGGGACAGGCCTTAACCGGCCTTTGGTTTGATGGGCAAAAATATTTTGGCCAGGGACTGGGAACCGACTGCCAGGAAAAAGCGCTCCCCATCTTTGACCAAACTACCCGGTGGCTTGATGTTTACTTTTCAGGCAGAGTTCCTGACTTTATGCCACCGCTTTCGCTTAATACTACCGCTTTCCGGAAAGCCGTCTGTCAAATTCTGCTGCGGATCCCTTATGGCAAGACCATGACTTATGGCGAAATTGCACGGCAAATGGCAACTCAAAAGGGCATTCCCAAGATGTCAGCCCAGGCCATTGGTGGTGCCATCGGACATAACCCTATTTCCCTTATCATTCCGTGCCACCGCGTTGTGGGCGTAAACGGTAGCTTAACAGGTTATGCGGCTGGCATTGACAGGAAGGCCAAACTGCTTACGTTGGAAGGGGGGGATAGGGTTCCTTTTCTTGTTCCGTGAAATGGTGTTTAAGTCAAATGGAATCAGCAGATTTGCCAGCATAAATGCTATAAATTTATCAAATTGTGTACTGTGTTTTCAACGGCTGCAGTTAGCTCCATCGGCAGGCCATTGCAATTTACAAGTGACATCTGCAATCCCTTAATGATGAGTTACTCACTCAAAAAATCGAATAACCAAATCTTATACCATGGTATAGCAAACAATATTTAACAAAATGATTAAGTAATATTGATATCCTGTTGAATATATTAAGTTATTTATGTAGTGAAATAACAGTCATCCTTGTTGTGGATGCTCGTTAAATATGATTCGGATTGCCTTCTCTTTTTATTCACAATCAGGAGTTAACCGTTCGGAGTTTAGTTGGTAAGGTGCCCAACGAGCGTAATCGAAAATGCCACCGCCTTTTCCTTCCTGTAGCGGTGGCATCCCCTTGCCGTGTGGCACCTATCTATCAGCTACTTCAGTCAGCCGGACGTGGATCCTCAATTGACAGTCGGTACTGGTACTTCAGTTGCGGCGTTGGTGAAGGTACTTCGGTAATTGCTCGTGGATCCAAGCGGACTTTATAGAGTGGTTTCAGCTTCTCTGCCGTGGAGTCCTCCGCCCATTCAAAAACGGCATAGGGAATCTTCCCTTGGTAGAAAACGTCGACCGTATAGATGCCCTTGAATTCCCCGAAGCGGGTGATCATGGCGCGCATTTTAGCGATGTCTTGCATTTTTCATCTCCTCTTATTCGTTAATGTCGCAAAGTCCAGACCAGCTGATGTAGACCTTTTCTCCACGGCAGATTGGCAGGGGCTTTTCGCCTTCTTTTAGCGGTGTGTTGATGTCCTGCTTTTCGTTGGCAAAAAGCACATAGGCGAAGTTGCCGGTTGCATTCTTGGCCTTGTAGTTGGCTTCGATTTCCTTGATGTTGGCTGGGATTTTGGCTTCATCCGGCCAGCGTACCGCCTGGACGACCACCCATTGCGAACCTTGTTCGCCACCCAGCCAGATGGATGGTTGCAGTTCGGGGTTGCTGTTAGCCGCCAAGACCTGTTCGCCCGATTGGATCAGGTGCATCTTGGCAGCCTGTACGGCAAAGTCATGCAACTCCCAGTCGGTGAGTTCAATCTTCTCATCGGTGACTAAATCAGGCGGGTTGATGGACGAACCATCGGTTGCTGAAACCAATCCCCACCCCTTGTTGGCTGGCATCCAGGTCCCAAAATTGAAGCGCATCGGCATCAGACATGCGTGGCCGTTGCAGGCGTTTGCAATTTTCAGCAGGTCTTCCATCGTGCCTGGGGACTCAATCAAGTCATCGGCGTCGGTGATGCGCACAAAAAAGAGCTGGTTGCCAAGCCGGAAAGAGAGGTGCTCCATTAACGGGAGATCCAATGTTGCCCGCATCCACGCGATGTCCATACCGTCAGCTTGCCGCTGGATCCAGTTACCCGCTGCCTGGTAGCAGTCGATGAATTCTTCAGTTGCTTGTATAGCCATGTTGTTCTCCTTTTCGGTGTATTCAGTGATTTTCTTTATGCAGTGCGCAGATGGCGCTTGAGCCAGTTGGGTTTCTTTGGAATCGGGAACGCGTCAATGCCCGGTTCAATGCCGTAAGCATGGTAATAGTCATGCTCATTGTCTGGTACGATGATGAAGTCACCCCATCCAGAGACATAGCCACGCCTGGCTTTTAAGACTTTGTTCCTGAACTGCGGTTTGTAGATGATCCAGTTTTTGGTGCGCTTGAGGATTGAAATCTTGTGCCGTTCCATGAAACCGCAACCGCCATGGAGTTCTTCGCCGCCGTAGACAATGTTTTCTTTGAATCGATAGATCATTTTGTGCTCCGTTTATTGTTCATTGGTTTGTTTGTCCCAATCATCTGCCCCTAAAGACAGCGCATTCGTGGAAAGCTTCCAGCGTAATCGGGGAGTCTGTGCTCCGGCACAACCGGCTGGTGAGCTTTAAGAGTTCCTTGATGTCGCGCCCGCTCGAATTCGGGAAGTCACGTACGAGTTTGTAGACCAGTTCATCTGAAAGTTCGACGCCGAATTGGTCAGAGAGCGAGTGCCACAGGCGGATAGCCGCATCGCGCGACGGGGTTTCATAGCGGATGACTGCAATGCAGCGGGACAGGATGGCATCGTCCACATCATCTTCGCGGTTCGTCGTCAAAAAGAGTAGCCCGCTGAAGTATTCAAGTGTGCGCAAAAATTCCGCCACAATCGCATTGTGTTCGAGGTTGTTGTCACGTTTGCGGATGTAAAGGTCGGCTTCATCCAATAGTAGGATGGAATCCCACCGGGAAGCACGTTTTAGGATGTCGGCCAAGGCTTTTTCTACTGTTTCAGCTGTTGTGCCTAGTTGTCCTGAATGCACCCGGTATAGGGGCTTGCCCACAACTTCAGAATAGACTTCAGCGGTTAACGTCTTGCCAAGGCCTGGCGCTCCCATACAGAGGATTGTCGTGCCGCCAGACTTGCCCTCAATGATGTCGTCCATCAGCACATCCATGTGCGACGTTAAGATGTCAATCAGCCGCCGGTGCTCCGCAGGCAGGATCAGTTTTTCCTGGATTTCAGGACGGTAGACGTATTCTTCCAGGTTCTGGACATGGACCCAGCAGTTCTCATGCAGGTCGAGGTGGAACATGTGCAGGTAGCAGTGGATTGGAATCAAGCCTTCAGTGCCAGGGATACACGGTTCATTGCTCGTTGAATGCGTTTCGATGCGCCGTTCAATTTCTTCTTCGTCGTTTACACACTTGAACATCCCACCGGGTGGCAGCCGGAAGAATTCGCTGGTGTTGAATACCGAGCGCTCATCGCGTTTAATCAGGAAAGCGCAGTTTGTTGCCTTGAACTGTTTGCCGTATTGGGACTGGTAGCGCCTAAAGAGCAGCAGTTGTTCATCATAGTCCGCCTTGAACGCTTCGCATTCTTTGTAAAAGCCTTTGCGTGCCATCAGCTCAGGGATGGAAAAACGGCCCATTTCCCGTTCATAGAAGATGACCGAACTCGTCATGCCGGTATGCCATTGGTTGGGCTGTGATTTACCAACCGGGGTGGCGGCTGCTTGGGTGTTCGCAAGAAGCTGGATGGCGACATAGAGAAGACCGCCGTGTTCATTGCTGCGGTTGTTGATGTATTCAATCCCGTTGATCAGCCATGGGAGCATCACGCCGTCGCGGTTACGGCGGTAGATCCAGCCGTCGATGGCGTTTTCTGAAAGGTAGGTTTTGAGGTCGCCAAAAAATGTCGCAAGGTCAGAGGTGGGATAGCGCGGTGCATCGATGCGGATCTGCTTGGCCGCGATGATCTGGAACTGCAGTGCGCGGTCTTTTGCGTCGGAGGCAATCTGCTCAAGGACAGCCAATTCCCCATCATCAAAGAGGTTTTCAGGTACTAAGATGCGGCCATTCGTGAATGTATAGACGGACAGCCGCTCAGCTAATGTTGAGCCCTTTTCAATACGCGCGAGCAAGGCGTTGACCATGGTCATGGAAAGGTCGAATTCCATTTTTTACTCCAAAAATCCGGTAAATAACAACGTAAAAGCAGGAATGCGCCCGGTTTTCTTTGGAGTTGCCTGGTTGGTTGGGTGGTTCGGTTGGTTTAGTTTGGGAAAGAAGAAGCCACACTCAGATACGCAGACAACCCCTTACGGGGGACACATTTCTGAGGGACGGTATAAATGAAAGAGGAGGGATACCGTCCAGTGGCTCCAATCGGCCGCATTTGGGGCCTTAGTCAGCATGGAGTCGAGGGAGTAAGTGAATCATAGCACAACAAAATTCTTGATGTAAATCAATTTTTTTGTCGTTTTGAAAAAAGTGGTTCTTTTTTAAGATGTTTGCAGTTGATCGGGGGGGCTAGGCGAGGTATGGAAGTATCCCTTGAATGCTTTGTAGAAATTACTGCTGTTACTCTATCCGAGCATGGAGGCTATTTCTTCAACCGGTAGGTCTGTTTCTGCCAAGAGGATTAAGGAGGCGGCCGAGTTGTATGCCGCTGGCCATGACCTGAAAGACCCGATGCTATCCCCGGTCTACAGGGATGTTACAGGTTTTCCGCCGACCCTTTTAACGTCTGGTACACGCGACCTTTTCTTGAGCAATACAGTTCGGATGTACCAGAAGTTGCGCAGGGCAGGAGCTGAATCGGACTTGCTTGTCTTTGAAGGTATGTCTCACGCGATGTACTACCTGATGTCGCCAAGCGCTCATTAAACTTCCTTTTATTTCAATAAGATGGGGCTTTTTTTTGATAAAAACTGAAGTAATAGGCGGTCTTGTGCCTTGCCTTTGTGAGCTTGAGTATTTAAAAGGTGGGGACTGTTGTGGTAGAGTCAGATCACGTAGAAAGAATGTTGTACTCAAGGAGCATCCCCAATGACCATAACTGTTAAAAAACTCGCTGAAGAAGACCTGGCAGGCGCCATTGCCATATGGAATGAGATTGTTGAGGATGGGGAGGCTTTCCCACAGGAAGAACTCTTGACATTGGATACTGGCAGGGCTTTTTTTGCAGAACAGTCTTTCACGGGGGTAGCCTATGACTCAGAAACAGGCGAGATGGTGGGTATGTACATCCTGCACCCGAACAATGTGGGGCGCTGTGGCCATATCTGTAACGCCAGCTATGCTGTTAAGGGTACGGTACGCGGAAAACGTGTAGGTGAGGCGTTGGTGCGCCATTGCCTGAAAATGGGTAAGAAACTGGGTTTTGGCGTACTCCAGTTCAATGCCGTTGTGGCGGCCAATGAACGCGCACTGCGGCTTTACAGGAAACTGGGTTTCACGCAGCTAGGCGTTATTCCGAAGGGGTTCCGTAGCAAGGATGGGCACTTTGAGGACATCATCCCGCATTACATTGCGCTCTGACTGACAAAAGTGTGTTTGTACAGTGCTCGGCCAGATTTCAAAACGACTGACAGACCTGAATGTCTTCCTATGAAGAAGCTTAATCTCGCTGTCCTTTCCCTCTTAATGGCAGTGCCTCTCGCCTATGCTGAGCCAGCAGGCCAGCTACCAGGAAGCAACCAAACAGTGACGGCATCACAAGAAGACCCAGCATCAGAGGCTGTCATTATGCAACGCATCCAAGCCATCTATACCGATGCAAGGCGCAATTACTCGAGTAACCCCAGTGCGCCGTATAAACAGGCCGTGGACTTGGACAGGCTTTATTGCTCTGCTGGCTGGAACAAGACGGTGCAGCAGGTATTAGATAAGGATGCCAGAGACAACGAAGAGTACGGTTTTTTCTACGATGCACCGGACTACTGGCCGATGGGACAGGATTGGGGTGATTTGACCCCACAAAACATTCAGGTGAGCCTCAAAGACAAGACGCACGCAGTAGTGGTTTTCGAGATGGATAAGACGCCAGACAGCGTCAAGCGTGTCCAATTGGACATGGTCTACGAAGAGGGTAACTGGTGCATCGACAACTTTATCGACCGCAATGCTGGCTTGGATTGGAAGCAAAGTATGCGTGAGTATCTTAAGTAACCTTATATGGGTTAATATTATAGCCTAATAATAGGTTTCTTTATGTGTCGCCTTACATACGGTTTGCTCCAGTCTGGTGACAGCTTTGAAGGGAACGCAACCTTTGATGAACTGACTGTCGAGTGATGAACTAGGATGCTGGTCAATGGTCGGCATCAGATGGGACAGGAGTCTCTGAATGCGGTAAAAGGGATTCTTGCCCTGTTTTTTGTTTCTAATACGTTACTTGATAAAAACTTTATAATACGATGATTTATAAAGTATTTCATGTTGTTAGATGCCTTTTTAGCGACAGCGTAAGGGCTGGGTCTGACCCTAAGGATTGTCTCAGTTGCTGTATATGCTACGTTACCACAAATCTTAACTTCCAAGGACAGGTAATCGGACTCAGGATAATATGCAAAGTAAAAGTGGAAAATATGTAAAGTAGAATGTGGCAAAAGTGTAAAGAATACTGTATATTTTTCTAGAATCTACTGTTTGCTATTCACCCCGAACCTGTTTAAACCATCACCGTCAGATCCGGGTCAACCCCGTTCCTGCCCTCAAATGCCACGTACCCACGCGGGTTGCAGATGACGCGTGTATGGCCAATTCGGTAGTCTTTTTGCGCATGCATATGCCCATGGCACCACAGTACGATGTTTGGCCGCTCAAGGATGAACGACGCCATATCCGATGCAAAGCAGGGGTTCAGCGGACTGTTACGGAAGCGCTCATCTACCGATTCAGCCGACGGCGCATGGTGGGTTATAACGACAATCTTTTTGTTAGGGAACTGCCTACAGATGCCGCTGATGTATTGGCGTGTTTCCAAGTGGAACTGCGCTGTGTCGATTGGGCTTAGTTTTCGCTTATCCCGGATGCGGTTTGCTACATAGTCATTCATGTTGGTTTCAGCCAGTAACATGTTGCGCTCGACAATCCGGGTAATGCCTAGCCAATTATCTGGAGATGCATCAAGGCCAATCGGGATGCCAAGCTTAAAGTCTGTCCAGAGGACGCCACCTACAAAGACCACGTCACCGATGACCTTGTGGCTGTTTTCCAAAAAGGTAAGGTTGGCGTCAACCGGACAGTGCTCCCTGAAAAGCCGCAACGTCTCATCAATTGAATATACCCCTGAGTACCCCATGTGGTTGCCGGCGACAAAGAGGCCTTGCTTGATATTTTTGTCCAACCAATTGAGTGTCAATCGTGCATTCCCACTGATGTCGCCACAGATGACGGTGAATACCTCATCCTCGTACGCAAAGGGATAGCTTCTGTTCACATCAATATGCAGGTCGCTGATGATACGGATTTTCATGGGCTATATGGGCTTAGGGGGTTCATGATGTCGGAGCGCTTTATCCTCTCAAAGAGCATGTTCGCACCTCGATATGCATTAAAAATCATCCCATTGCCTATTATCGCCGCAATAAGCTTATCTGCAACTCTAGCCAGATACGATAGGCGCTAGGCAATGTCGCCTTTGGACATCTTTTTGGCGGTAAAATAAAATATTGTGCAGTGACCCTCTAGACGTACATGCCCATAGCAAAATGGCTGAAATAGGCCTAAAGGAGCGAAGATATGAACCGCATCTATCGAGTCATCCGTAGCAGAACCTACAACCGTGACGTGGTTGTGTCGGAAATTACGAAAACCACCGGTAAAAGTAGTAGCGAAGTCCGGACTACGGTAAGGGGCAGTTCCATTTTCCGGTCAAGCCTTTTGGGACTGGCTGCGGCAGGGCTGATCGCATTTCCAATGACCGCGCTGGCTTCGGAAATCACCGGGCTCGATGGCAAGTCCTTAATCACTGCGTCTGACAAGGTGCATAACCTGTATGCCCAGCAGATCAATTCTTCGAAAGCCACGGGTGCTGTCGGTGTTAGCAAATATGGCAAATTCAATGTTACCCAAGGGGATATTGCCAACTTGCACTTCAACAAAAAAGATGGAACCGTCTATGCGGACAGTCTCGTCAACTTGGTTAACAGCAAGATCAATATTGCGGGTACCGTCAATGCGTTAAAAAACAACCGCCTCGGTGGACATCTGTATTTCTTAAGCCCTGAAGGGATGGCGGTCAGCAAGTCGGGTGTCATCAATGCCGGACAGTTCACTGCGATGGTTCCGACGACCAAGCTTTTCAAAGCGTTACGTGATGGGAGTGCCGATAGCTTCAACACGCACTTCTATGACTATGTGATGGAAAAAGGGAAGATTGATGACTTAAGTGATTGGTATTCGCAGGACAATAAACAGAATATCCAGATCGCGGGTGCCATCAATACCCGCAGCGGCATCAAGCTTCGGGCTTCTAAAATCGACATTACCCAGGGTGCGAAGCTTTTGAGTAATCGGGAGATTGACTTTACGAGCCTCGTCAACACCAAGGACAGCAAGGGTAACCCTGTTGATGCCGGCTTAAGCGGTGTTGGCATGACAGCCGTAAAGGATGATACGACCGGTGACATTGTGCTCAAGGCTGGTGTGGAAAGCTATGCCGATGATGTGTTGGTTCCTTCTACTGCGTGGGTCGGTAACAAAGTGACCACGCGGAAGGCGTTCATCAATGTGGACGGTGCGGTTGAGACAGATGGTAATGTTGAAATTGGGGCTGAGGCAAAGACGACCTTCAAAGAAGGCAGTGTCTTCAATGTGCTGGGTGAGACAGACCTGGTGGGGAAGATTCTGGGGGATATCGGTACCAGCGTGATGGCGGATTTTGCGGATAAGACCAATACAACGCACATTCAGGTTGGGAATACAGGAAGCATTACGAGTACTGGCAAGACAGCGATTTCGGCGGCCAACACAGTGGATGTTAAACTCAATGCAGCGACACCGGCCAAGAAGACAGGGAGTGGCATTTCTGATGCCTTGCCGGTTTTGGGTATCGGGGTCGTCAAGCAGGTCAACAATGCCTTGGTCGATGTCAATGGGGATATTGCATCAAAGGGTGACCTGACACTTAAGGCGTCTGCGGATACGACGGTCGAAATGAAGGTCAAGTCGGCCACAGAACTTTCAGATGACCCAGGCGCACCCGAGGCCAACCTGATCTATATTTCGTTAGGCGTCATTGCCAGTGATACCAATGCCGCTGTCAACCTTCATGCTGGTGACAAGAAGATAACAGCCGGTGGTGCGGTTGATATCAGTGCCAATGTTTCTGAAGACCTGTCGATGGAGGTGGAATCTTCTGCCCCAGACAAGACATTTGCGTCAACTGCAATTGGGGTTATTGACAGTGATTCGGATGCTTCCGTCATCATTGACCGGTCTATTGAAGCCAAGGGCAAAGATAACCGGAAGAAGAATGGTGACAATGAACTGCCGCCATGGGTCAATATTTTTGCCGGCAATACATCTGACAATGCTACAGCAGGTTCCATAACTGTTTCCAATACCTTGGGGGGTATCAGTTATGAGGCGCCATTCAAACCCAAGTGGCAGGAAGATCCCGGTATCACCGATGTGTGGCTGGATCCATTGATTGGCTTTGTTCATGGCAAAGCGGATACGCTGCTTCAAAAGATCAAGACCAAATTGGGGCGTGGTGCGGGTTCGGCAGCAGGGGGGGCTGGCGGGGATGTCGCGTCCAATTTCCTGTCAAACTTAGGGACTTATCTGAAGCCAGGAGTCAGCCTTGCGGTTGATCTGCAGGACAATACCGCCCAGATTAAAGTCGGTGACGGAGTCGTCATCGATGCGGGCAAGGCCAATGATATCAGCCTGAATACCCGGATTGATATGGGCGAGCTTAATGTCGTAGCAGAAGGCGTTGGCAACAACCAGGAGGATGATCAGCAGACGAAAGTCATGGTTGCAGTCGGTGTTGAAGGCAGCAACGTCGAGAATACAGCGTTGGTCAGCCTGGGCAAGAATGCGGAACTCATTGGGAAGAAGGTCTCCGTGACTGCCGATGCCAACATGTCCTACAACCCTGTCATTCATGCTGGTCTGCAGGTCGCAGAGACCTTTAATGAATTCATTGAGGAGGCTGAGAAGACAGGGAGGGATATCTCCAGCATCAAAGCAATCGGTAAAAAGCTTGATGAACTCAAACAGGTTGAGGATCCTACCCAATTACCCGCTAAGCTGACGGAAGTCCAAGTGATAGGGTCTCGTCGGATAGATGCCTTTTTAGATTCGATCAAGGATCTCAGTGAAGCTTACGAGAAACTTAAGCAGTTGGGGAGAGATGTCCTGGCGCTTATAGACCCTGCCACCTATACCAATTATTACGCCCGGGCTGAAGTTGCCAATACCAAAAAGGGCGGTGATAGTACCAAGCTCGATGTGGCTGGCGCAGCGAATATCGATATCCTGCATAACCAGGCGGTCGTCTCTCTGGCAGAAAACGCGTCGGTGGTGGCTGCAGGTGACGCCAAAGTCCATGCAGGGACCCAGACACAGACCGTTGCGATTACGGGCTCGGGTGGTAAGTACCTGCAGTCAAATGAATCCGGCAAAAGCGGTGTTGGGTTGAGCCTTGCCGTCCAGGATATTACGGGAGACGGCTTGGTCCTGATGGGCAAAAAGGCCGCCATTACCAGCGCTAAGGATGTGACGGTTGAATCAGACAATGTGATGAAGCAGTATGGCATTGTCTATGGTGCCGGTGAAGCTGGGACAGTGGGTATCACTGGCATGGTCAATGTCATGACAGGTGACAGCAACAGCCTGATTTCAATGGATGATGAAGCCCAATTGTCTGGGGCTGGAAACATCAACATCAATGCCAAAAATGACAGCAATGTTGTAGCAGTTGCAGGTGGGGCGACATTGGGTAATGACAGCTCTTATGCCTCGGTCGGTTTTGGACTTAACGTCACTCATTTTGATGCGAATACAGAAGCAGTCATTGCGGATAATGCCAAAGACGGCAAGTCTGGCAGTGACTGGCTGACGGCTGCAGAAAAGGAACAGGCTCAGTCACAGGCTAAGGATTACCGCGATGGGTATCAAGATCAGGTTACCCAAGAGGTCGAACAGGATATCAAAGATCAGGTCATTGAACCCAAAGACCGGGAATCAGAAATCACCCGGCGGTTGCAGGTGATTTATGACACCAAGTTGGCTGAATTGGAGGCTGATCTGCTTTCGAACAAGGCAGCATCTGACAAGGAGTTGGATGTTAACGTCAGAAAGGCCAATGCCGTCAACCTGGCACGCAAAGTGGCCAAGTCGGTTGCTGTCCATACCTATGATGGCAAGGAAAATCCTGCTAAGGCAACTACCGTGGATTTAACCGGGTCGTTGGGCAGCGCAACAAAAGAAGGCGAGGCGGGATCAATCCAGGCCAATAATTTCAGCCTTAATGCAACCACTTCAGGAACTGTCAACAGTATTGCAATTGAGGGGACATATAGCAGTAGCGAACATGAATGGTATGACAAGTACAACAAGGCCTTGAAGCGTTCGAGGGCTTCTTCATTCATGTCGGACTTTTTACCTGGCGTCATCAATGCCCCATTTGGTGTCCTGAGCAAGAAAATGGGGGGGCACTTCAAGAAGAATAAATTGAATCCCGGTGATGCGGCGGGCGCAGCGGGTGGTGCTGCAGGTGGTGCTGGGGCTGGCCAGCCTATACAGGCGAATAATGTGAATATCCATGTTGCAGCAGCAGGGAGTCTTGCTGTCAATGTCAGCGAAGGTCAGACAGTGGCGTTGATGGACAACACCGTCATCAAGGCGCCTGAAAACGCCGCTTTGAAAGCGGTCAATGTCAAAGCAGACGATTCGCTGTTTAGTGGTGCATGGGCCGGAGGGGCTGCCATCAATGCCCATACAGGGGGAGCCGCCGGTGGTTCTAAGGAAGTCAGCGCCGGAATGGCGTTGGCGCTCAATTTGGATGACCGGGATGTGTCTGCCATCATCAGCAATACAGCGGTTGACAAGGCATCATCGATTACCAATGAAGCATCAAAATCAGGGGCCGATGTGGGGTTGGGGATTGGCTTGGCGGTTTCCAAAGGACAGGGCGGTGGCAAAGAGGCGAGCCTCTCTGCTTCTGTATCCTACAACGGTGTGGACACGGACATCCATGCGTTGATGGTCAATGATACGGTCACCGGCAATCAGACGGCACTGACCAACCGGGCTTTCAACCAGGACATCCAAGTGGCTGGCGGTGTTGATTTTTCGTGGACTTCCAGCGGTGACGATGGCGTTGCTTTTGGGGGAACGGCAGCAGCTTCCAAGATTAAGGACACACTGCAAAGCGGCATCTATGGGGGCACATATACCCAGATGGGCGATATGACGGTTGACCTGGCGAAAGCATCGCTTCAGGTCAATGCTGCCATTGCGGGTGCAGTGAGCACAGAAGATACCGGTAAAGATGCGGCGTTTGCAATTGCTTTTGGTCAAGTGGACAACGATTCTGAGGCGTTCGTCAAAAAGGCCACTATCACCAGCGGTAAAACAGTGGCTGTTGAGGCTAATGATACGGCCAATAAGAGCAGCTACCAGGATTACCTGAAAAAACGGGGCGCTGATCCAGAAGGGACGAGTTATCTGGGAGAAAAGGGTAAAGACCTGATTGATGACACCAAAGGAGGCAGCAAGGTCGTCAATGTGGCCATCGGTTTTGACAAGTCGGGCAAGGGCGGTGCCAGTGTTGCCGGCTCAATCAATGATCTGACCGAGAAAATGAAGGCAACGGTGGCTGATTCGGCTATCACCGCCCAGACCGTCCAAGGACAGGCAGACAGCAAGACCACGATTGTCGATGTGGCAGCGGGTGTTGCGGTTGCGGGCGACAAGTTCAACGGTGCCGGGTCTTTTTCCTGGAATGACCTGACGGCCGAGAATACGGCGTTGTTGGGCAATAATACCTTCCATGCGGGCCAGGTGAATGCGGTTGCCAACAATGATGCTACCATCGTTGGCGTTGCCGGGGAGCTCGGGTTGGGTAAAGGCACGGCAGTAGGGCTGGCTTTTGCCTATAACAGTCTGGACAGTACGACGCAGGCGCTGATGCAGGGGGGCACTGTCCAGGCTATGGATGGCAGTGGCACATCAGTTGTCAATATCGATGCCCAAAATGGTTCAGACATTACAGCAGTTTCCTTCGGGGCGCAGATTTCTACCGAAAAGTCGGCCTGGAACGGTACCTTGGCCATCAATATGGGTAATAACGATACCGAAGCGGCCATTGAACAGTATAAGGTTAAGGATCCCAAAACAGGAAAAGAGACGGCGTATGGCGCAGTCCTTTCGGATGTCAGCGCTATCAAGGTCAATGCTGAAGATAAGTCCACACGCAGGACGGGAGCGGGAGAGCTGACGTTCAGTAAAGGGTCTGCCGCAGTTGGTGTTGCCATTGGTTACAGTGAAATTGGGGGAACCAGCGCAGCTTCTGACGAGCCAGAAGAAATCCTACGTTCAGAAATCAAAGGCGCCACCATTACGACGAAGAAAGCCGGTTCCAGCAATCCGGCGGTCCAGGTCAGCGAGTCGGATAAATTCTCCCTGCAGACAGCGGGTGTTGGCTTGGGTATTGGCGCAGGCGGTGACAATAAATTGAATGGCCAGGGTGCAGCTGCCGCCGGGGTGATTGCCAAGCAGAGTACAGCTGCCATTATCGATTCGACGGTTGATGTGGACAGCGCGGGCAAGCCAACGGGGTCGCATTTGGCCGATGTGTCTGTGACGTCAACGGCTGACAATTATATTGGTTCTGGCGGTGTTGCCGTGGCCGGTTCATTCGGTAAGACCGTGGTTACAGCTGGCGTTGGCCTTGCCATCAACAAGATTGGCAACCATCAGGCGGCACAGGTATCTGGTTCGACGTTCAATGTCGGCAATCTGCTTGTGCAGTCAAATGCTGTTTCACAGGATGTCGGTGTGGCAGCGGGTTTTGCCGGCAGTGCGGGTGACGTGGCTGCAGCTGGATCGTTCAGCTACAATTACATCAACAGTTCCACGACAGCAGATGTCAAAAATTCCACCATCACCAGTGAAGGCAACATCGGTGTTGTCGCGGCAAGTGATGAATTGATTGACAACTATGCCGGCGCCATTGAAGGTGCCAAGTCGGCTGCCATCGGTGCTTCGGTGGCCATCAATAAGATTGCTGGCGATACCACTGCGGCCGTATCGGGCAGTACGTTGACAGCCAAAGGTAATACCAGTAGTACTGTCACGTTAAACAGCCAAATCGATGATGATGCCATCATTGCCCAGCAGGCCAGCAAGGAAACATTTGATGCCAGCCGGCTGAAGAAGGCCCGTAAAGAAACAGAAAAGACGGGTGTGGTTGTTGACAGTTCGGCAACCCATGCGATTGCGTCTGATCTGATATCCGGAGGGGGCGCTGGGAAAGTCGCTGTTGAGCTGACTTTCAATGAAAATTTCATTACGGGTAATACCCAGGCACTGGTGACGGAAACCGGTATCAACAGCCAGTCTGTCAAGAGCGTCGGTGATGATTCACGCGTACCTGATGTCGGTGGCAGGCAGGATGTCCGGGTTGCAGCATCTGACTACACGAATATCGGTACTTTTGAAGTAGGTCTGGCCGGTTCTGAAAATGTCAGTGTCGGGGCGACCCAGAATGCGAATGTGGCCAGACGGACGGTGACGGCCAAACTGGCAGGCAAGGATGCAGCCCATAAGGCGTTGGTCAATGCCCATGACTTGGACGTCCTTGCCCTCTCCAAACAGGGGCTTTCCAACCTTGGTGTTGCAGGAGCAGGCGCTGGAACAGGTGTCAGTGCCGCTGCCAATATCTTGACGGATACCATCGATCCGACGACGCAGGCATCCGTCCAGTATGCGGATATCGGTATTTCAGATAAGGCATCAGTCAAGGCAGACAACCTCTCACGCGCTTATATTGGGACGTACGATGTCGCGTTTACGGTGAAAGGAGCCGCATTGGGTACTGGTATCGGGTCGATTTCAGTGACACCGACCGTGCTGTCTGATGTGACCCAGTCCACGGTTTCAGACCATCAGACATCAGCAGGGAATACCCAAGTAGAAGTTGGCTCGTCCAATACGGTTGATACCGGAAGCTATTTTGCGGCAGCCAGTGTGGCAGGGTTAGGGGGAACCGGTTCAGGGACCTTTACGAACAATGATTTTGACGCGGAAGTGGGTACTACGGTAGATCATGCCACCTTACATGCAGATACCATTGATGTCAGCGCAAAAGAAGACCTTTATGCTGAAAACTATGGGGCGGATATTTCGGGATCTGCGTTCTTCTCCCTAGGCGTCAACAGCACCAACAATACTGTCCATGATCAGGTCTACGCCAAGGTGACGGACAGTCAATTGAACGCCACCAAGCAGCTGACGGTTGAGACAGAAGGCCGGCGTGATCTGCGGCAGATGGTTGTGAATATTGCTGGTGCGATTGGGGCCATTGGTGTCAATTATCAGAATACGACAGTCAACCAGGTGATTTCTGATGAGAAGGTGAAGGCCAAAATCAAGGAAGCCAACGGGCAGGATACCGATATGACCAGCTATTTTGCCGGGATGGATAAGGCGGGTCAGGCTTCGGTCAGGGAGGAAACAGCGCTTCACATGGGGGTCGGTGAGGAGGCAACGGATCTGACAGGGGTGCATACCCTTGTTTCGGCCTCAACACTCAAAGCCGATGAAAAAACGGGGTCGATGGCCATCAGTGCCACTGAGAGGAACCGCATCAATTCGCAGGCTGGTTCTGGCGGTGTGGGGGCCGGCTTGGCGGTTATCACGACGGTATCAAATGCAGAGGTCCACTATGATACGGATGTCGTGCTGGACAACGTGAGTGCTACAGGCAAGGATGTCAAGGTCACCTCATTGATTGGTGACAACAAAAAGCATGTCGATGGCTATGAAGAAGCCATCAAACAGGGCAAGACCGAAGAAGAAGTCAAGGACAGCCAACCCGGGCTTTTTGCCCTGACCGGCGTGGGTAATGTCGGTGTCGCCGGAGGAACCCCGGCAATCGCCAATGCCAACATGCTCGGCACTTCCGGTGTGACACTGAAAGATACGGATGTGACGGGAACCACTGTTGAGTTGATGGCAGGTGATGTGGCATCCAAAGAAGCCAATGCCATAGCAGCCACAGTCGGCATTGCGGCTGTTCAGGTGGTGCATGCGTCTGTCGATGACCAAAGTGCCACGACGGTTGACCTCGATTATACCCAGGACAGGACCATCAAAGCGGCTGAGCGGCTGACGGTTGATGCCCAGAAACGTGATGACGTGAAGGCAAAGGCTTATGGTGTGGGTATTTCCGGTGTTGGACTCGATGGTACCTGGGCGTTTGCAGAGGACCACAGTACCGCTGGGGTTTCGGTTTCTGGTAACCATCTGACGGTTGATGCCCCGTTGGCGACCTTTACGGCAAACAATGCCCCAAGCCTGACCTATTCGGTGGACAACCATGGTGGGACGATAGTCGGCGGATTTTTATCAAAAGGCTGGGTGGATGCTGAGTCAAGTGCTGTCGTTGATGTGGCCGCTGGCAACCGTTTCGATGTGGACGACCTGACCTTCAGGTCTTTGATTGGGGAAAAGGACCGGGCGCTGGCTTCGGGTGAACTCTGGAGTGTCAATGTCGCAGCAGGTACTAATGTTACGCCGGATATCGCTGACACAATAACCGGAACCCGTGCCGAGGTCAGTGTGGGCGAAGAAAATTACAAACTGGATGATGCCGGGGAAGCTAAGACCAAACTGACGGTTTCAGCCAGCAATGAGGTTGCCCATCAGAACTGGGCCAAGATGATGGATATCTCAGCCTTGGATTTCGCGCATTTCGGGGCGAATGGCGCCCTGCAGGCTGAAGCGACTGCCAAGGATTCGGTATCAGCTGCTGTTGCAGGTGGTTCTGTTGCCTCAGTTGACCTTTCCGCGCATGGCAATGTGTCGGTCGACAATTACGCGAGCGGTAATGGGGGGGCTGTCATCGGCATCAGTCAGGCTTCAAAGGCCGTCAATACATTTGGGACGGATGCCACGGCAACGTTGAGTGGCACGTGGCAGGCTGGTTCGGTCAATGCCGGGGCCGTGCAGAGCGACAGTCTGGCGTCTGAAGCCTATTCGGGCCATGGGGGCGGCGTGGATGTTACCTGGGTCCAGGCTGAAAACACGATGGAGGGTAAAGCGCAGCTGAATGTCTCAGATGATGCGAAGATCGTTGCAGATACCGTTGATATGTCTGCCCAGAACCAGTTGGCGACGAATCAGGGTGGCAAGTATGAAAACCGTGTCCATGGTGTTGTGGGGGGCGTCGCAGCTGGTACCGTCCAGACTTCGGATGATACCGTTACGAAGACGGCTGCCATCGATATCGGTAAGAATGCGTCTATCCTGACGTCTGGCCAGCAGCGTTATGCTGCATCGACGAAGTCCCAGATGGACAACAGCGTGATGGCGTTTGCTGCGGGTGGTTTTGAAGGGGGCACTGCCAGGGCCTATACCACCCATACGTATAACAACCAGGTCACGCTTGAAGAAGGGGCGCTCCTGAAGAATACCGGTACCTATGCTGACGGGGGGATTACGCTCAGTGCGTCTGAAAACCTGTCTGAACGCGTGGATGCGGATGTCTATATTGCCGGTGTGGTTGGGGTTGCGCCAAATTCCAAGGCGCAGAACTATACGACGCGCAATGACACGGTTACAGTCAAAGGGACGATTGACAGTACACGTGACATCAACCTGTATGCGGGGGCAGGACTGGACGGATCCCAAGCCTACCTGCGCCATGAAACCGTCTCTGAAGCCTATAACGAGAGCGTGGTTCCTATCGCCTGGCCGACCGATCCTGATGCCAAGATTACGGGCAACAACCAGGTGAATGTGATGGGCACGGGGACTGCCAAGGCCATCCGTAACATCAACGTGGTGGCCGACAGTGGTATCGAAGACGGGTATATTGAATCCAGGAGTGCCTGCCTGTATACCAAAACAAAAAGTGACAAGAAAATGCTGACCGTCAAAGATGGTCAGGCGAATTACACCCGCAACACCGACAATGCAGTCCAGGTGGCAGATAAGGCGTTGGTTCAGGCAGGGGTCAAGAGCAAGCTCTTCGTGACGGTTGATGGGGAGAAGGTTCCTGAAGGGACGATTAAAGAAGGGGAAGGGCAAGGTACCGCAGGCAGTTACACGATCAGTATCGTCGATGGTGAGAACCAGCATGTCACCGACCTGGAGGGCGAAGTCAAGTCCGGTGCTGTGGATTATGCGAATGTTTTGGCTGACCAGTGGAACAACCTGAACAAGCTGTTGGAAGCGTATGAGGGCAAGGATTTAACCAAAGACCAGTTGACGGCTTATTCGGGTTACCTGTTGGAAAAACAGGCCCTCGAAGACCAGATGGACCGCCTGCACCTCCTGAAGACCGAAATCGATGAAAAGGGTCGGGAACAGAAAGTTCCGGTCTTGGAAGGGTATCAGGTGGTTTATGTTGAGATGCCGCCTGAATTGGCCGCCAGTGGTGGCAATGTTACCGTCCATGCGGACAACTTCTATGGTAAAGGGGCGGTCAAGGCGGATGGCTATCCATCGGTTACCGTCAAGAATACGTCCAATGCCTACCTAAAACTGAACCAGATGACCATCGGCGATGAGGGGGGTGGTATTGTGTTCAACGATACCCTGTTGTCCGATGGCAAGGAAGGCATTGAAAAGGTCAACAAGCTTAATAAGGACTCGAAGTATAAGGATAAGGCTGATTTCAGCCAGTTTGTCACGGGCAAGGCGGGAGACAGTGGCATTACGGTTGCCAATGAAAATGTCCACCGTACGGATATCCCGGTTGTCAGCAAGGATGACAAGGGCAATCCTGTTGAAGGAACCTATACGGCGTTATCCAATGTGGAAGTGGCCGGTGTCATCCAAGGGAATAAGAGTAAGGTTGCGATCGATAACAAGTCAGGCAGCATCATCATTGATTCCGGTACCGCCGAAAAACCGGTCAGCATCAATGGCAAGGAAATTGTCCTGACAGCAAAAGACGACATTACCCAGGGCTTTACCGATGGGATGGTCAATATCGGTTATACGCCTGAGGCGGTCTTGGCCGACTTGGAAGGGGAGGTCAAAAGGGGGACAATGACCTATATGGGGGATCATACATCCGACCTGCATGAAGGGCGTTCCCGATCAGAAGGCGAGGTCAAGCCCATACTTGATCAGGCTGAATCAGGTGGCCGTATTGCCGGCGGTAGTGTTTACCTGGCCGCCACGTCCATCAACATCAATGGCTTGATCCAAAGCGGTTTTGGTAACTACGCGGCCACTGTGACTGAAGATGCCCTGCAAAGTGCCATCAAGGCCAGTGAAAGCCATACGGGTGGTGTGATGGTCAACGGCCGCCAGATGTACAAGGTCAATGATGGTGGCATGAAAAAAGGTGATGATGGTCTCTATACCTATGAAGTCCAAGTCTATTACGACCCGACCTCAGGAGGCCTTGTTGCTGAAGACATTGATACGAAAGGCGGTAAAGTCTATCTCTCAGGCCGTATTTTAAGTACGGGTAAGGGTAAGGTTTATGCTGCTGATGGTGGGGCAGCCATTGCCATTGAGAACCAATCATCGGCTCCATTGACCTTGGGTAAGGTCTTGAACAACCAGATCAATGGGGTTATCGAGGTCACCGATACCCAGAAGAACACGCGGGTGACCTATACCCGCTCTGGTACGACAACGGTGACCGACTATGAGAAGTGGCTGAAAGCCTCAACCGATGCTGAAAAAGCCCAATATGTCATAACAGGTGATCCTTCCAGTGTCTATCAGCCGCAGGAAAACCTCCGCTACAACTGGAGCGATGGTACGGAGACCACTACCAAGATTACCTATCAAACGGATACCACCAAGTTCTTGGGGCTTATCAAGACAGACGACGATATCAGCCAATATGAGACGTCAGAATACCAACATGGCGATCCGGTAACGACGCAGGGCGATCCGCTGCCCGATGGCGGGTACCTCACCGAGGGTAAAGCGGATGATCCTGCCTATTCCCTGGTTGCAGACAACCGGGTGGATGATAAACAGCGCTCCAGCGTCGATTCGTGGACCGAATGGCATTTCCTGAACAAGCATTACTACAGCAAGTGGACGGTAACGACCGGCGCGACCCAGACATATGCCAATGGCCTGAAAGCGGACTATCCGATTACAGTGGGCTTTTTAGGTCAGGAAAACGGTTCCATTGCCATTTCCAGTACGAAGGATGTGACTTTGGGCAACAATGTCCGCAACAATGTCTCCGGTGCGACATTGGATGTCCATGTGACCGATGGCAGGATTGCCCAACAGGCCGGGACGACCTTCTTTGTCAACCAGGCCAACCTGACCGCAAAAGGGGCTGTTGAAAACATCAGTATTGATGCCTTGGATGAGAAGCAGCCGGTCAAGCTCAATATGGTCAGCCAGGCAGGAGATCTGTCAGCCAATGTGACCGGTGCCGTCGAATTAGCCAACTTTGCTGCCGGTGTGGGGGATACCTTGGCAGTGGACACTTATGGTAGCCAGAATGCCGCCTTGACGGCAACGGGGGATATTGCGCAGGCGTCTGCAGATGATGCCTATGGCGTCAAAGGGGCGAAGATTGACTTGGCCAGTAGCCAGGGTTCTGTCGGAAAGGACGATGCACCTCTGAAAGTGCAGGTTGCCCAGCATGCTGAAGGCGACAATCCGTTGTCAGCCAGCATCAATGTGAAGGCGGGCAATGACATCAGCTTGCTCCAAGGAACGGGTGATATGCGTGTGGGTACCATTACAGCTACGACGGGTGATGTGGCGTTGACTGCTTCGGCAGGGACATTCATCGATGCGACGCCTTACCAGGGAACTGTCAATAATGTGGATACCGATACCCTCATCCAGCGGTGGATTGACAATGGCTTGATTGCAGGTGAAGGCGACTATACCCGTAAACTGGCCCAGAATGTCGATACCTACAAGGCGGACATCGAACAGTCTTTTGCGGACTATCTGGTGTTGAAGGCTTGGTACGAGGCCAATCCAAAAGCGCCTGATGATCCGAAGTCAGTTGCTTATCAGGAATACCAGACGAGGAAAGAACGCTTGGACAGCCAGTCTCAGAAATTCGGGAAATACAAGGATGCCGAAGCCTATCTGGCTTCCGACAGTACCTATCTGGCACTGGTCGACAAACGCGACCATCCGACCTATAACTGGACAAAAGAACAGATGCTCTATGCAGTGAGGGACAGCATCGTCAACAAGGATACCGGTTCCACAGACCCGGAAAAGAAAAATGCCAATATCTCGGGCAGGAACATTACCTTGAAAGGTATGGGTGTCGGTATCGACAAGGATACCCAGGAAGTCATTACCGTCGAGATGCTCGACAATGGCTACACAGACCCTACAACTGGCAAGACGTATGTGGATTACCTGAAGATGCTGGCCAATGCCGATGCGGCTGATGTCAATGTGGAATATGAAAAGGATGCGCAGGGCAACCCGGTCAAGCAGCAGATACCGGTCTACAAGCTGGATGACAAAGGTAAGGTTGTGCTGGACAAAGACGGTAATCCGGTCATTGACCACTACAAAGACGGTGATCCTGTCATTGCTAAGTTCATCATCGGAGGCAAGTCGGCATTGGGCATCTATGCAACAGGTACCGTTGCTGCCGAATCGACCGGACCGGATGCGTCCCATGAAGGGGATGTCTATCTTGCCAGCCGTAATAAGACCAAGACAGAACAGGCCATTGCCCTGAACCTCAATCAGGTGAGTGTCAAAGACCAGGCGGGTGATGTGCGTCTGTATGGCAAGGCAGGCGTCTACAATGCGCTGGAAGATGCCGATGACGAAAGCGGGGCCAACTGGAATACCGCCAATGTGGTTGCCCGTAACCTGATCGTCGAAGGGGGAACTGGTTCCATTGGCCTGATGGATGACAAGGCGAAAGTCAAAAATCTGACGGTTGACCTGGCTGGCAACCTGACTGCCCGGGCAGACGGCAGCATCTACATCAGGAACGTGAATGATGACCTGTTGAAACTGGATGCCATCCGGTCTGCGGACACGGTTGCGCTAGCGTCCGATAAGGGGATTGTCATGGGGGATGCCAATGCGGACATCGCCTACATCAATGCCAAGAAAGGCCTGTCACTGACAGTCAATCCCGATACAGGCATCCTAGGAACGGATGAAAAGCCATTGCGGCTGTTGAATACTGGCGTTGTCATCGAGATTGCGGCAGCGTCTGCCAACCTCCATGGCGTGACAGGCGGCGACAGTGACACGATGAGACTGGGTGTCATCCAGACGAAAGATACGTTCACCGCATCCAGTGAGGACGGCTTGGATCTCCTGGGGTCTTATGAAAAGACCGTTGTCAAGACGGATGAAGACGGAAAACCTGTTACTGATGAAAAAGGCCTGCCTGTTACGGATACCATCAAAGTCAAAGGCTCCCTCACATCAGGCGGTGATGTGGCGCTTCATGCAGCGGATAACCTGAAACTTGCTGCCGCATCCCGCGTTGGCGCTGTTAATGACAAGGGATATGTCACGGATGGCAGGACACTGCTTCTGTCGTCTGAATCCGGGGCGGTCAGCCAGACAGGCAGCGGCGCAGTTACAGCCGGTGCGTTGAAGACCCTGTCTGCCCAGTCGGTCAGTTTTGCGAATGAGGGCAACCATTTCGCCAGTTACACGGCAAGCGGTGTCATACCCGAAGGGGCGTCAGATCCTGTCGACATCAATGGTAGTGTCACGGTGAAGACTCATGGCGGTGAAGCACTTTATGTTGCCTTTGATTCTCCCGTCAATGGTGATATCGCCATCACCAATCTGGATCAAAATGGCAGCCTGGTTCTTGAGACTGGCGTGACCGCCCGGAAATCCGATACGGCGCAGGGTATGGTTTCCCTGACAGCTGATGGTGATCTGTCGACAATGCCGGGCAAGTCCATCCATTCCGAGGATGATGTCAATCTCACGTCGGTTTCTGGCAGTGTGGTATTGGATGGTGATGTCCAGACGGGCAAGGATCTTGACATCGTAGCAGGCAAAGACATTGTCATTGCCGGTCAGCAGGAAATGGTCGGGAACCTCAACATGACGGCTAAAGGCGCTGTCAAGGAAAAAACGGGGGCTTCTGTGGTGGCAGCGGCAGTCAATGCGTCAGTCGGCCAAGGCATCGACATCCAGCAGAGCGGTAACCATTTTGAAGCCATCACCGTGCAGGGGCTTGTTCAGCCCGACCAGAGCATTGCAGCCATTGAAGGCGATGTGCTGGTCAAGGCGAACGGTTCATTGGAAGGTACGCCTGATTTGAAGGTTGCGGTTGTTCCAACCGTCAAGGGTAATGTATCCGTTACCAATCTCTCAGAAGACGGGCACCTTATCCTGGCGTCTGCGGTTACTGCACAGAAGACCGATGTGGCGCAAGGTGACATCATGCTTGAATCGGATGCCGATCTGACAACTTCATTCAGTAAACCGCTGACTGCTGATGGGGACATCAGGCTGGTTTCCCGGAGCGGATCGGTCAATTTTGAAGGTGGGGTCAATGCAGGCCATGATCTGGCCGCTGAAGCGGCAGATGATTTAAAGATCGATTCGGCGCTGGTCATTCCGCAGGCGTTCAATGCAAAAGCGGGCGGTAAGGTCTATGAAACCAGTAAAGGTTCCATTACTGCCGAATCGGTGACAACAATGACGGGCAGTACTGTTGATATTCAGAATAAGGATAATCGCTTCTCTAGCTTCACAGCCAAGGGCATGGGGGACAGCGTCATTGATGGCGATATCCTGATGGCAGCGCAGGCTGCCATACTGGATGCCAGGATCGACGCAAAGGTCAATGGTAATGTCAGCCTGAGCAATCTCCGTCAGGGAGGGAAGCTCGATCTGCATGGCGAAACCACCGTGAACGGCTCAGAAGAAAGGGGGAAGGAAGGCAGTGTCGCCCTGTCTGCGG